>JAABUP010003658.1_pt1 | contig 26858 bp, 2 predicted proteins | sample 5559201 | NCBI WGS metagenome assembly JAABUP01 (sample SAMN10711887, study PRJNA513373) | rock metagenome | isolation source: Antarctica rocks | place: Antarctica | reverse complement strand
CCGTAACGATTAGGATATAGTCCGACCTATATTAGAGGTCTTAGCGGGTCTAGTAGCTCTAGATTAGGTTCCGTATAATCGTTAATATAAATACTAAGTTAATCGTACTCTAACTCTTCCTCGCCTACTACGTTACTAAGTTCTCTAGTAGTATAAGTTCTATTCCGCGTTCTAGCGTTAGCTTAAGTAGGCTATCCGCTACCTAGTAATATATATATCGTCCTTTATTATTCTAGCTAGGGTAATAGAGGTTAAAGTCTCTAAGGAGAATATATTCTCCTAGGAGGTCTAGTTTAGGTCCTAGTACGCCTAGTATTAATAGACTATTAGTAGAGTTATATAAGGCCGGGCTAGGGTTATATATATTATATACCTATAGAGTCTAGAACTCCTACTCCTACCCCTCCCGGTTCTATAGCTTAATTTATAGCTTTAGGGAGCTTAAGTCCCTAGTTATATATTCGACTTCCTAGTTATCGATATCCTATTTCTTATTAATATAGAAGTATACCCTCGTATCGGCCTCGCTTCTATAGGCTAGATAGAACTAACTAGATCCTAGGTTATATAATAACTTCGTCCGGCTATCGATCTACGGCTCCTAAATAGCTAGGATATCTATTTCTTTAACCTCTTTATCCTTAAGTAGTAACGCTATTACTATCGCCTTTTCGTAGCGTATATTATACTATATTATTCTTATAATACGGTTTCCTAATATATAGGCTAGTTCTAGACGTCCTATATCTCTTAGGATAACTATTCTACCCTTAATATTAGAGCCGTACCGGCCGGTTTCGCGAGTACTGTTGAACGTAGTAGGGTAGAACACTTCTTGATTTGATTGAACTGTTGAGGATGATATGAGACTACATTAAGATGAATTAGGATGCTAAGACTATGTTACGTAATCTAGGTCACGTGACACGCGTTATATAATTTAACACTCCCACTCGAACGAAATCCTCTATTAATAAGAAGTACTTAAAATCATAACTCCTATATCCCCCTATTTTATATACCTGATTAGTCGGTTAGCCGGGAGCTAGGTAGCGAGGGTGAATAATATCTGCGGATAAGTTATAGCGCATTTATACGAAATCTACGCGAAATCTACGGGGACGTATTAGCTATAGATAACGTTTATCTAGGGGCCCTTTATAGGGCTAGCGGCGTCTAATTTAACGAAATCCACTTAATCGGGGGTCTAATAGGCCCTAGAAGGAGTAGCCAAGAGATGGCGCGATAGCGTTTATCTAGTTAACTATCTAGAGCACGTATTAGTTCTATAGCGTTAGAACTCGGCCTAGGTAACCGTACCATAGGCCGTTAACATGTCTATAGCGTATTACCCGGAGGTAGTCGAGAAACTTTAATTAGGTAGGAAGTAGAAGGTCCCTTAGCCTTTTAGTATCGAAATCCTAGTCTATATTTACGTTATAGTCGAAGAAAACTAGGTTAATTTAACTAGTATTATTGCGCAGGATAAGCGCGGCCTAACAGTGCTATTAGTTACTAGGATAGTCGCTTTACCGGCTAACCTAGGTGCGTATCTAGGTGGTGAAAATTACTAGGCGATGTTTACTAGCTAGGGCTATACGCCAGAAATCGTTATAGACGTTATATCCGGTAACGTCGGCGATATTATTACGCTAGTTAGCTTTATTGGCCCGTGTAGGGAACGCCACTAGGCGTGGGTGGATATAGGCAATAGTTTATTATTACGTGAATTTAAGAAACTAGCGGAGTTCTGCCGCCGAGATATCGGTACTAAGCCTAGAGCGGTCGGGGCTAGTATAGCCTTCGCCCGGGGTTAAAATTAAAGTTAAGGGGCTAGGTTATATAATTATAGGCTAGCGAAGAGACGCACGAAGTTTATTTATAGTTTAGTAACGTTTTAGTAGAGATATATACGCTAGGGGTTAGGGAAACTAGCTACTTAGCGATAACCTAGCCTCTCCGGGAGGAGCCGAAGAGCCGCGCTAAGCCTATTTAGGTAACTCGGGTATACCCGGAGGCTCTGCGGGAGCAGCCGACACACTTTAGCAAGCGAGAAATAACTCCTATATAATATATACGGGGTTACTAGAGGCCTAGGGCGGCTCGAAATAGGTTAAACTTAACCTTTAGGAGCGGCTTAGTCAGCCCATCAGCTACTTAGTTACTCGTAGGGATATATTTAAACTCGATTTCGCCTAATACGACTTTCTCCCGTTAGAAATACTCTTAAATTTAAATATACTTAGTTCGGCTATAGTCTTATAGGTTCTTAGCTAAGGCTATAGCCCCCTAGTTATCGTAGAATATAATAGTAGTTAGGGTAAAGGTTACTAGTGGCGCCTAGAAGGCTACTAGGGCTTATAGGGCGTCCGCTAGGACTAGGAGAGTATAGTCGGTGGAGCTAGAGTCCCCCCTTATTCGAGGGACGAGGACGATAGGTATAAGCTATTTAAGTAGTCTTTTAAGCTAAATGGCTTCCTTAGTAGCTTAGGTTTATCTAGTATACTTAGCCTCGCATAATAATAGGGCTACTATAGGCTGGCGCTTCGACTGCTAGCTTACTGCCGCACTTCCTAAGTTAAAAGTATAGCCCGATATAGAGCGTCGGGTATCGTAGTCGCTAGCCTAGTTAGCATCCGTATAGCCTTAAAGCGGGGCTAACTAGCCTTTATAGACTAACTTAAGATATATAGTACCCCGTAGATACCGGAAGATTCTTTTTACTATAGCCTAGTGTAGATTATCAGGATTTAACGTAAACCGGCTGACCACAGAGACAGCGTAAGCGATATTAGGGCGTGTCCCTATCATAGCATATATTAGGGAGCCTATAGCTAATTAGTAAGCCGTACGGCTAGGTGGTTCGGCGTTAAAACTATTATCTACTAGTACTAGACGTGCTAACGCTTCTATTAGTATTCTAACAGCCTTAGCCCGTGTGTTTCATATATTATAGTCTTTTAGAACTCGCTCTAAGTACCCTTCCTAAGATAGGGAAATCGTCCGATTTAGCCTATCGCGGATAACTTTTAGGCTAAGGTAGTAGGTTACGGGACCTAAATCTGTTATTCTATATTAATTATAGAGCTTCTGCTTAAGCTGCGCGATTTATTCCTTGCCTACGCCGGCGATAAGGATATCGTTAACGTATAAGGCGATAATAAGGCGGGTGTTGTAGTTAATAAATATACTAAAATCCGTACTAAGGGGTATAAAGCCTAATTCGGCTAAGAAGTTTATAAAGGTAGTATACTAAACTCGAGGGGACTACTTTAATCTATAGAGCGCTCGCTTTAAGCGGTAGACTCGCCCACTATTATCGTTAAAACTAGTTAGTTACTCTATAAATATATCGTTACGGTCGATAAGACTATAAAGAAACGCGGTTTAAACGTCTATCTATTCGAGTTCTAGGTCGAAAGCCGCGACGATTATAAATAGAGCCTTATAGCTTATTAGCTTCACCACCGAGGCAAAAGTCTCATCGAAATTAACGCTATAGCGTTATTCGAAACTACGCATAACCTAGCGTGCCTTATATCGAGTAACTTTACTAGCGGTCCTACGCTTTAGCTTATAGACCCACTTGCCCCGAAGATACTCTTTTCCGATTAGTAGTTATTCTAGCACCTACGTAGCGTTGGTTTCGAGAGAATCCACTTCGGTTTATATACCTAATTTTCAGTGTATCTTATTAAATGTATCGGCCATAGCCTCCTTATACGTTTTTGGCTCGGACGGTTTATAGGGCAATGCTTTGGCGATTAAGGCTAGTGGGTTAGGTAATTCCGATAGCTCCCGCAGCTCTAGATGCCTATCTAATACTAAGGGCTCTAATTCTTTAGACTTAGAGGTATTAGATAAGTTAGGATTTAGATCTCCTATAGGTATATTTAGAGTAGGAGTAGGGCTTAGCCTATTTAGCGAAACAGCTCGTCTTATCAGACGCTATAGAAGTAATAAGGAGTTAAAAATATCCTGAATTATAGTATTAGGCTTTATAATAGCCTTGCCCTTAAAGCTCTTAGAGCTACTAATATTTAACTCGGTATTAGGAGGTGTTTCGTACGGCCCCGAGGGGCCTTTACGTCTTACTATTATATCTCCCCCCTAACGGGGTGCCGTTACGGAGACCTTAGAGGTAGCTAGTATAACCTCGGAGTCTTCGACGGCCCGCTTATTAGTCTATTAGACGTTAGCATAACGTTAGACCTTTCCTAAAGGTATAAGTATACGGTAGAAATAGTTACCTTCGTAGCTAACGAGTATACCTTTTTAGGTATATAGCTTAAACTTCTCCTAGTTTTGGCTAGTAATCTTTCGTTCTTAGCATAGGCCTACCTAACCTATCTTTCGAGTATAAGATAGGTCTGGGCGGGCACCTATATCGGTCTCGTGCGGAGTAATATCTATTATTACCACCGGAGATCGGTTACGTAGCTAATTTACTATAGAGATTAGCTCTAGTAGGAGCTTATCTAGGAGACTACTATCGACTAGGAGTATATAGGCCCTAGCGAGTAAGGTCTAGCTAACGCGTTTAGAAACGCTATTTATCTATAGGTTCCTAGGAATAGAAGAACTCCATACGATACTATATTCGTATCGAAAATTAGCAAATTCTCCGTCTACGTATATAGGATCCTCATCGGTGTAGAGATAGTAAATTCGATTTTAGCTATATTCGACAGCGTTCTTTAGGCTACGGAACGCGCCGAAGACACCTTTCTTATTAGGCATAAAGTAGTAAGAGCTATATTTAGTAGTATCCTCGGTAAACGTAGTAAGCACGCCGAGGCCTTTTAGGTTAATAAGGTCGCTATAGAAAACGTTATTTTAGAAACGACCTCGTCGTAATTAACGCTTATAGGAGTAGGTATATATCTTTATAACGCTATAAACCTAATAGCCATTATCTTCCGCTAGTGGCTTAGTTAAATCGATTCTATCTACTATACTAGCTAGTCTTTTCACGTTGTCCTTACCTAAGTAGCCGAGCTTCTCGTGCTATAAGGTAAGGGCTTCGATATCGATAGTAGTAAGCGCGTAGGACTAGCCGTGCATTCGAAGGATATAGAGGTTATAATCTACTAGCTCGGCGATAATACCTAGGGACCTAATTTAGATCCCCCTAGGAACGTACTATAGGGGGCATTTAATTCTATAGAGTTTAGAAGAAGAGATAAGATTAAAACTATATATAGGGACGTACGCAATATTATTAATTTTAAGGTAAGCGACCTTACTATTTCGACCTATATATAGTAGCCTAATGAGGCCACTCCTAATAGGCACTATATCTCTACTAAAGCCCTTAATAGGCTCGGCGTTAGTAAGTTCTATAAAGTCTTTAAAGACCGACTTATTATAAGTAATATAGCGATTATAGCTACTATCGAAAATCTATAGGGACGACATATCTCCGGTAACGCCCGCTAGGGTATACTAGGAATCGACGTTTAATTCGGTCTCGGCTCTAGGTCGCTTAGACGATAAGCGTTAATTTAAACTAAAGTTAGAATTATTTTAGTTCTAATTCTAGTTCTAGTTCTAGTTCTAGTTCTAGTTTTAGTTCTAGTTATTACTATTTCCTCTACCTCTACTGCGGTTACCACGGCTACCTCGGCTACTACGACCGCCACCGCCACCGCTACGTCTATTATTCTAATTAGTTATAGCGTCGTTATATCCTAAGCTGTCGTGCTATAGTTTACTATATATAGTATAGTAGCGAACACGTCTCACTATATTAGTATAGTGTAGTAGGGGGCGAATGGTCCCTTCCTAATCCGGTTAGTAGACCTTTAGGATATTGGTAACTCTTACCGCTAGGGCTATTTAGGTTCTAGATATACTAGCTTAGAGATATAGGGTATTACGAAACCTCGAGATAGCCTCGCTAAGCGTTATTTTAGCTTTACTATCTTTCTCGAAAGGTTTATAGTCCTCTGCGTACGTCTCGCAGTACCGTTAGAACTATAACCCGAGGTTTCGATGGAACCACTAGATTATAAGGTTACTATCGAGAGTGAAGGTACCGGTAAAGCTCTAAAGCTCGTTATAGGTAGCTTAAAACTTAGAAGCGTAGTCGCTTAGGCTGTTATATTAGTCGACGGTAAGTAGGTCGAGCTTATTTAGTATAGTATATAGATAGCCGGAGCTACGTAGTTTAAATTCGAGGAGAATTAAGTCCTAAGTATCTTTCGTATTAGTTTCTTTCTCGATTTTCGTATATATAACTTCGCTAACGGTACGCCGGAGGATAGCGTAGATTAAGCGATTACTCGATTTCTATTACTTCGCCTTATTAGCGTTAAATAAGCGATTTACTTTATTTAATTTAGGGGGTTTAGGATCGTTGATAACGTCCTATAGGTCGATGATATTAAACCCATCCCGCATTACTTATTTCTAGCGTGTAAAGCCCTCTATTAATTCGAGCTTCTTAATTTTATCGAATAAGGCGATAGACCTTATTTAGTCTAACATCGCGAGGGAGGAGGAGGAGTTCGAGGTGTAAGGCTAAAGAGCTCTATATTACTAGCTAGTTCTAGCGTTAATTCACGTATAGATTAGCCTAAAGAGGGAGATAAATTAGGGAGGTCTACGTATCGATACTAGTTCTTATATCGGTTAGATTCCTCCGAGCGTCTAAAAGCTCTTTTTATAGATCGTTAGGTTTATTAAAACGTCTCTTCGAGTCGCTTCTAAAGTATACGGGCCTGTTTTATTTAGCCTACGGTGCTTCGATTTCTATATAATAGAAGAGTTTAGTATCTCCTTAAATCGCTATCTTTACTACTTAATGCGAGCTGAACGACGTACCTAGGGCTCTAGCTCTAGGGATGCTACTTACGGAGGGTAGGAGTATCGTCGTAGAACGTCTCTTTTATAGAGAACTTAATTTAGGAGTAGAGTAGTGAAACTACGGTAGCCTATATTAGTACCGGTATCGCTTCTATAGCGGTGAAGAGTAGTTAAGGAAATAGGCTCTTTTTTAAAGCTAATATAGAGTTAATATAGCTACCCCTAAGGCTATATATTATTTTCACGCACTAGTTTCTAGTATATATTAAGCTAATTGTTCTACTAATAGATTAGTAGGCTTAGCTAATTCCTAGCTCTCCAACAGCGGCTAATTCCTAGCGATTTAGCTACTTCCTAGCGATAGGTTACTTTCTGACTTCTATAGCTATTCTCTAGCGTGTAGATATAGCTAATTCCTAGCTCTTAAGCCAATTCCTGGCGGTGTATAAGGCTGATTTCCAGCGATGCATAGCTAATTCCTAGCTTCATTTTTACGTAGGACGGCTTAGAAGAACTTTATTCCGGTATTAAGGCCTAATTTCTCCCGGGCGCAATATGCGCATTTTACGTAGATAGCGACAGCGATAGCGTACCGAGAAGTGCTCTTCGGAGGTTAATTTAGAGGGCGTAGCGAATGCATAGACCCTAGGCTTATAACCTATTAAACGTAGTAGGGTAGAACACTTCTTAATTTAATTAAACTATTAAGGATAATGTGAGACTACATTAAGATAAATTAGGATACTAAGACTATATCACGTGATCTAGGTCACGTGACACGCGTCACATGATTTAATAAGTACTATTAGGCGTTACCCTTACTCCTTTACTAGTATTCTTAGCGGTCTACCTAGCCTCTTCCCCCCTAGGGTTAGGCTTATTATCCCTAGTACGCCTTTTAGAGCCGGTCCTCCTTAGTTACCGGTTACCTTCCTCTTCTTAGCCTAGACTAGGCTCTAGTTCCCTTCGCTAATAGTAGTAGAGTTAGGAGCTATTCGAATTAGGTATAGTCCTCTTTAATACGACCTATACCGCTATCTCTTATTCTATAGCCTCTACTATAGTTTATAGTCTTCCTTCCCTCTAACCTTATAGGCCTTATCCTATACTTAATATCCTACCTTACTATAGCCGTTATATTTCTTAGTCTCTCCCTTCTTTATAATATAGTCTTATATATTATAGGGCCCTACGTACTCCCCGTAGGTAGTCTACCGATCATATCGCCTAGTAATATAGCCGTATCCGTAATAGTTAAAGTATTAGAGTACCTTACCGCTCCTCTCCTATAATTAGTATTATAGTATATTATATCCTTCTACTATACCTTATTCTATTAGTCGATCCGCTATCTCGGGCTTCGCTACCTTAATTAGTAGTAAAGACCTCTATTTCTTTACCCCCTCGACCTCTCTTAGGGCGAAGTAGGGCTACGATATCCTTATTACTTCTAAGTCTTTATAAAGCCCCGCATTCTCCTTAGTAATCTTTTCTATTACCGCCTTCTAATTATTAACGTCGATAGCGCTTAGTCGGAAGCCGTATACTACTATTAAGAAGGTCTATCGAAGTACCCTAACTAAGAGGAAGGTTTCCGTTACCTACTCCCCGCTCTTTTCTAACGCTTCCCTAGCTTTAATCGTAGTAGTAAATAGTATTACGTCTCCCCCGGATAGCTATCTAGCGGCTACGATATACTAGGTCTATAAATATCTTAGGCCCCGGAAGGCCTCTACTAACTACTCGCTTATATAGCTTCTCGCTTTTACTTTTTCCGCCTTATCCTCGAGGCGTAGCGTTAGGGTCCTCGCCTTCTTCGTATCTATCGGCTAAGGTAGAGCCTATAGCCCTATTACTACCTACGGAGCTAGGGCCCCGTAGGCTAGCGGGGGGGATAGGCTCCCCCTCGCCGCTATCTAGGCCTAGCTCCTTAGGTTTTCTTACGTCTATAGGTACGGCGGTCCTCTTTAGGCCTCTACTTCGATTCTTTAATTATCGAGGATATTAAGTAGTACCTCGACGTAGCTAAGATTTACCTTTAGGCTATTCTAGCTCTCGTTTATTAAGCTATCTCTTAGCGTCTCTTATACCGCTCTTAGTACTTTCTTCGCTACCTCTTTAATACCTCTAACGCGCGTATCTACGCGTACCTTACTATTCTTTATATTCTCTCTTATCCCTTTAGTTCTTATAAGTTCTTCTAGAGTCTCTAGTAATATCGGTAGAAGTAGTTTCGTTAGGGGGTCGCGCGCTACGTTCCCCGTGCCTATAGTTAGTTCTCCCTACTCTACCCTCCCTACCCTTACCCTATTTCCTAGCTCTCTCTATAGTTATATTTACGTAATCGTCTCGCTCGTCTCGTATTATATACGTTCCCTCGCCTCGTAGGCCTTAGGACCCGTCGTAGTCGCTATTCGATCTTAAATCTTCTTATTATATTAAGTTAATAACTTAAAGTCTAACTATATCTATTAAGAGGATCGTTTAAGACTAAGAGGAGTACCCTAGCTAGATCTAAGGAGGTACTATACGGTATATTAATCTCGTAACGCTAATATTAGCTAGCTAATTAGTATTCTAGTATTATTCGCCTAATCGAGATCCTCTACAAGGGTATTAAAAGGTTTTTTATTATTCGCGACCCTTACTTATAAATTATATAATATCTCTAATAATATAATCGATATCGATATAAACGCGACTAGAATCCCGGTCTACGCCGATATGCGAGAAATCTCTTATATCCCTTTCCTTGTGTACGGGAGGTACACGCTAAGGGGAGATCGACGTAGGGGTGATAATTGGTCAACTCTATTAGGCCAAACTTGGGACAGCTTAGCAAATCTTAGCAAACCTGGGCTGACTTATCACCACCCATGCGTGCATCTCCCGTTAGCATATACCTCCCGTACACAAGGAAAGGGATAGGGGTCTATAATAGTTATCGGCCGCCTAATACTCTTAGGGAATCCCGAGCCTAGTATTAGGTATAAGAGCGAAGAAGAAGAATTTATTTATATAGCTATAGAAGTCTTCGAACTAGGTAAGAAGTTCTTAAAGGATATTTTCTAGATATTTATAGAAGAGTGGCGCTTAGTATTATAAGAAAATCGCGCGAATAGCTAAAGACCCTAACGGAGAGAGTAAAGATAACTAGGTAAGTAACGCCGTTATCCTCGATAGTGGAGTAGTACTAACGAGACATCGTTAGACGTAGCTTTACTAACGACCTACCCCTCCTTTATCCCTTAATATAGTAGCTAGAACCTATCCTCTTCTTAGAGTCCTACCGTAGTACCTCTTAGTAGAGTAATCTCGAGTTTAGGGGATTTAATATAGCTATCGAGTTTTAGGTAGTATCTATATTAGCGGGTATAAAGAATATCTCTAACGTATGCTTAGAAAGCTCCCTAAGAGATTAAAGAGCTATATACGAGTAACGCTTCTCTCCTTTCTTTAATGCTCCTAGCGGATACTAGGTCTAATAGCTTCTACCGAGTCTATATACGCGAGCGATAGGAATAGTACTATATTATCACCTATAACCTAGTAAACCTTAATAAGCTTCCGATACTAGAAATATTTCTAAGTCGAAATGAAATAGAGGATGCGATTCGGATACTAAACTATAGCCTATTATACTTATCCGATAGGATAAAGGAGGATAACGTTCTATAGAGGTCTACTAGGAATATAGACTCCTCTCTCTCGTAGTTATCGAAGAGTTTTCGAGTAAGTAGAAATAGCCTAATATTACTAGTACTAGGGTATAATTAAATTTAGCTAAGCTATAGACTATTACTAGGCTGTAAAAATAAACTTTAAGAGGAGCGGAGACTTATCCTACTTTTTTAGCTAGGTACGAATATAGAGACCTACTAAAGCTATTCCGATTAAGCCCCCTTACCGTTATAAAAGAGCTTTTATATCCTTCGTATAGACTATAAGCTATAGAGATAATATATTAGATATATAATAAATGCTTTTCGTTAGACCTAATTAAGCCCGTTATTCGAGTTATCTCGTTCTTTAGACGGAATATTTTCTATAATAACCGTAGCATTTCCGTAAGACTCGACCTATAGGTATTTAACTATAGCCGAGATAATTTCGTACTACTAAGACGGCACCTATATAAATTTACGTAAGTCGGCTAACTAGGATCGTAACTCCTAGTAACCTCTCTCGATTTAAATTATATATACCTAAGATAGCTTAGAAAGTATACGTTATCTATCCTAGCTATAGCTAGCTAAGAGTCGGTCTAGACTCTAGAGAAGGAAAGCCCCCACACTTAAATAGTTTATTTATAATTATCTCCGGTCTTCTACGTCCGAGTAGTATTTTAGATATCTAAAGTTATTAGTAGTAATATCTAGACCTTAAAAATACTATAAGGTGCTTAAGATCGAGGAATATCTTTAATAAGATAATAGAGAGATTAGCGAAGCCCTTAGACGAGAGTAGAGTGAGGAGGTTAAGCTACCCGATCTTTACTATAGCTAAATATAGAGCTTACTAGCTAATCTAGCTAAACGAAGGCTCCCGTATACCCCGAAGTCCTAAGCGGTTTATAAGAATAGTCCGCTTCTTAGCCCTCTCTACGGTAGTTAGCTACCCCGAAGTCGAGCTATACTCGTAGGAGTTTAAGTAGATTACTATATTCTATATAGGAGAAAGGTATAAGGATTATTAGGATCTTATTATTAAGGCGCCTCGCTCTCTCTCTTCTATACCTATACGGTGCGTAATCCGGAATATTAACCTAATATATCTACTAGGAAGTAAAGTATAAAAGTACGGAGATACTTCTATAAGGAAAAAAGTATATAGGAGGTTTATTAATAATGCGCTAGACGCAATTTCCCTAGGGATACCCGCCCTTACTAAGTACTACCGCGATACTATAATATAAGGTAGAATCTTAGGAGCTCTAGAGCTTACTCTTTTTATCGTTAAATTTAAGGTAGGTTTTCCCGAGCCGCGTCTAAGTATATTACTAATAACCTTAGAATTCTACTATTACTAGCCGGTAAACACTAGTATAGACCGTCCTTTATCTATACCTTAATTTATTTATAGGTAACCTTTTCTACCTTAATTCGATAGGAGATTTTAAATCTTTATCTATTCGCGATCTACTACGGCGTAGTCGCTATAAGTAGGAGACTACTATTATATAAGTATTAAAGAGCCTACGGGTGTACGTGCGTCTCGAGTATTTTCCCTAAAAGAGCTAGGACGATATTAAGTACGAAGTTACCTAGCTTCTCGGTAAAATACTCTACTAATCCGGATCTCTAGCGGCGGATATAGTATTATTTAACCGAAACTTATTAAGGCTATCCCTATAAGATATATTATTCCTCGTTAGTATTATCTATAGATTTTATAACCCTAAACTAAAGCCTTTCTATATAAACGGTCTCTCGACGTTACGACGGACTCTTAAAAGGGCTAAAGTCTTTATCTATAGTCCTACGAGCCGCGCTAATTTACGATATTTATAGGGCTAGATTACCTACCTTAATTAGTCCTTACTAGTTAGACTTCCGGCACGATCTTAGACTTTAGAACTAGAAATACTAAACCTTTTAAGCCTCCGCGAATTAAGTAGATAGGACTCTTTCGCGTTAGTAATAATTATATAATAGGAAGAATAGTACTAACTATACTAGTATAAGTATATACGATACGTATCCCTCGCTCCGATATCTAGAGAACGATACCCGTCTACTCTTAATATAGAGCCTTTTCTATACCGGCCGAGATCTAGAAACGCTCTAGACATAGGTAGTATCTTAGTAGGGAGAGCGACTATACTACGTACTAATCTATAATTTCCGCTAGATATATAGGCTTACTAAATTAGCCTTAATCTTTATTACGCTCTAGGCCTTACTACGACTCCGCCTAGTCTATTTCGAAACACCCTATCTATCGCGACTAGACATTTTCGACTAGTTCCTCTAATTCTTAATAGGCTACGTTAGCTATAGTATACGAGTAACGTTAGAGTATATAGATTAGTCTTTTATATAATTATCGAAGATAGAGAGATCTTAAGGCTTCTAGAAGCTACCCTACCTCTAGATTAGGCTTATAGTAAGCGAGGAAAAGCTTATTTTACTTATAGGGAGAGCTATAGTAACGATTAAGTACTTAGGAGGATAAAAATAGAGTATTCTCTCCGTTTTATTTAAAGCTAAGGTTTAGCTTACCGATTAAAGCTACCCTCGGCCCCCTTCCTATAGCCTATCTATCTAATCTCCCCGCGAGTAATATAAGCGAGGCCTAAAGCCGCCTCCTAACTCGCCTACTATATTATTTACTCCTTAAGCTATTACTCCACCTATCGATCTAGAGTTTTATTCGGAGGGCTCTATTATAAAACTAGATATACCCTAAGAGGAGGACGGTTAGACGATAGTCGATAGGGAAGCTATTAGCGGTACCGTTATAGGATAAGGCGAGGGCGGTAACGAGGCGTAGTCCGCTCGGGATTCTAGATAGCCGCCTAAGCTAAGTATTAGGATTATTAGGCTAGCCCGTAGACCTATTATTCTCGGTTACTTTAAAGGGGTAGTTATTTTAGGCGCTAGGATTTATCTACTATATACTAAGGCGGGAATTCGGATAATTATAAGTACCTACTATAATATAAATCTAATAACCCCTAAGCTATAGTAAAGGTATAATTAGCCCTTTAGTAGACTAGTATTAGTAATTTAATAAGGTTACGTAAGTATACTAAGAAGTAATTATATCTAGGACCGAAAAGGTCCCTTAGCGTGCTAAGCTAAGCTCGACGTCTTTATTTCTCCGGCGCACTCGGTACGTAAAGGCGGATAATATCTTTTATTTCTAACTAGAGCTTAGGCATTAATTCTTATCGAAGATATCCTCGCCGAGTTCTCCGAATTATATTTAAAAGAGGAATACTCTACGCTTCTTATCGACTTAGAAGGCCTAACTATAAAGTTAAAAGAAACTAATCGACCGCGGCCTAGAAAGAAACGTAAAGAGAAACTATTTAGTTATAGGCCTACGACTAATCTAGGAGGCCTAAATATAACTACTAGGCCTCGTAATACCTAATTAAAGGATTAGGTCTTAGCTAACCTTAAGAAATTAAGATAAGCTAGACGTAAATCGGCCTCGGACGAAGAACCTATAGCTACTTCTCTACCCTCGAAGCCCGAGGCTTTAAAAGGGACTATAGATAAGTCTACTCCGGAAGAGAATACACCGTACGAAGAATTATCTACTATCGAGGATTCCGGAAAAGTCGAGGTAAGTAGCTAGACTACTATAGGTAAATATAATTCGGCCGGATATAATAAAGCTTAAATATAGTACGAGCTATAGCTCGAGATTAAACGCTATAAAGAGGGCTATCGTAGGAAGGATTTTATCGTAAGCTATAATAGGTACCTCCTAGAGGTTAAGCCTAATAAGGTCGATAAGTATTTCTCCCGGTTCGGGCCGGGCTAGTAGCTCTCTAACCGATATATAATACTAATTTTAGCGTCTCTTAATTAGCCCTCTACGACCCTAGTATTAGATAGTTATTTTACGTCTAGATCCGTAGTCGGTAATATAAGATAGCCGGTAAATAATAGTTACGAACGGGTTATTCTTCCGTATAATTCTAAAAGTTATTAGATACTCGTAGATATAAATCTCCGGGATTATATACTCCGGTAGTATAACTCCCTAGAGGAGGACGAGGGTCGGTTAGCTCGTATAATAGCTATTACTAAGGAGAAGTTAGCTTATACTAGAGGAGAATAAGACGCGAACTTAACCGTATTCTATAGAGTATTTATATCTTACTAATCCTATTATAGAATCCCCTAATAATTCGTAGGTATCCTAGAAGTAAGATAATAACGATAACTACGGGGTTTTCGTACTATCTAATACTAATAGTCTCGCGTCTAGACGAAACCCTATAGAGGATCTTTCTAATAGCGATACGCTCCGGTATCGCTACCTTATACGTATAGTCGAGCTTAAGCGTTAAGGAAGGAGTAAGCGATCTATAATATAGGCGGTCCTAGGGCCGAATTATCGTTTAAAACGTCGACGAGTAGCCGAGTACGATCCTAATAGCGAGGATAGCGAAGTGCCGAATCGACGGTAAATATATATTTAGGTACCCCCCTTATATTTAGGGCCTCCTTAGGCGTAGATAAAGGAACGGGATAATCTCGCTATAATAGCTTTCTCGAATTAATCCGAAGATATAGTACCGAAGCGTAAAGAGCGCGCTAAGGAGCTACTTTATATAATCGAGGCTATTAGGTATAAGGACGTTATAGCGGCTTAGGATTAGGCGATCGTATAAGAGAGAAACCTTCGGGGTCTAAGAAGTTCCCTAACGAGTAATTCGGCTTAAGCGATCTATCGGTTTATTAAACGGAATTAGGTGAAATCTTTTAAGGATAAGGTACTTCTACGTATCGGGAAGCTACTTTTTACTATTAGAATATCGTAAGATATTAGGAAAATAAGGGATACTACTACGTTATCTAGGTAAAAAGGTAATACGACTCCTACGAACGGTAAGGGGCACGCGATTTACTAAGCGATCGAGAAATTCCTAGTATAGGTCTATCCTAAGCTTCGACCTAAGGAACGCGAGAAGAAGTATAGTAGATACCGAGAGTTATAGTATAAGGGCTAGATCTAGTTTCGCATAAATAGGGTATTTAGTTATTCTATTCTATTACTTATCCTAGATAGCTATTATTCTAAAGGTAGACGTTCGATTTCTAATAAAAAGTAAATAAAAACCCCCTTAAACCTAATAGCTAGTATTAATTTTTATATAGATTTATAAGACTTTCGTAACGCGAGCGGGAACCTTTTATTAGAGTCTTATAGAATCTCCGACTAGATCTAAGAAAGACGCTTAGCGAGCTTAATATATAGCTGAAGATACTTAGAGTAGATACTAAAGCTTTACTTAAATAGGTCGGATAATAGCTATACTCGATTCTCTCTTCTAATATACTTTCGGCCTAGTATAATTCTCTAAAGATTTAAGCGTACTTTAGCGGACTATTAAGGATATCTTCCGTTACGAGGTAGTAAGCTATAGTAATCTAGTAGTAACCCGTTAGCTTAATTATCCGTAGTAGAGTAGCGGCGTTATACCGATAGACGTCTTTATTATAGTTAAATATAGTAAAAGGAGAATTAACCGATAACGTATCGACTAATCGAATAATTTTATTAATAATTTCGGCCCGAAGTTAATTACGGCGTAACGATATATTATTAAGCAATCCTACTATTTAGATATAGAGGTCTTATAATTAAAGATCTAAAGAGACTAGACGTTAAGGAAGCGAATTAGTAACCTCCGCGATAAGTTTAACCTATCGTTCTAGATCGGCGGCGTCGTACTTTAGGATCTATATATAGTCCGAGGTAGTAATAGAGTAAAGTATAAAAACTTCGAGAATGCTACGTATATAAGACGTTATAAGATTACTTTTCTCGGCTAAGTATAGTTCCACCGTAAGTAATATAATAACGGTAGAAAAAGTATTATATCGGGAAGATGAAAATTCTGCTAAGACATTTTAAATATAGGCTATATTACTATCTTCCTAGCGTAGAAGTACTACTATTCTTAGGTCCTTTAAGACGGAATGCTATCTAGCCGTACTCTAACCTACGTATAAATAAGAGTAAACTTACTATAAAAAGGTAAATATAGTATAAATAAGTTCTTATCGAAAGGCTATTAGGAGAACTCTTAATATTTATTACTAATAATACTACTTAAAACGTAAAGACTAGATACATAATTAAGAAGAGGACGCTTAGGAGCTATAATCGGACTTCTAAACTTTAAAGGTTACTCCGGAATACGCCGTTAATAGTAAGGCGAATATATACTAAAACCTATATCTATTAATAGAAAGCTATAGTAATAATACAAATTCAATTCGAAGACTTTCCCGTTTAATCTACGTCCATCTATTCACCTACGGTCGATCCGTCTACTATACTATATATTAACTAGACTAGTAGGTATTTTAGCCTCCTACTAAGGATTAATTTACTTCGTTAGTATCTTTAAGATCGTCCTTATCGCCTCGAAGAAGGGTTCTAGATCCTCTAGGTACTATTAGATATTATTTATTTAACTATCCCTATAGTTAGCTTAGATTAGCTTATAGGATAGTAATTTACTTACTCTAGATTATCTCATAGCCTACTAAAACGTTAATAAATACCGATTTTATAGGAATATAGAGCCGTATAGTACTTTAACTTCACCGAGGTTCTTCGACTCTTATTCTAATTTATCCTCCCCTTCCGTAGATATTTAAAAAAATTATCCGTCTTAATCTATATACGTTCCTTAGAGATCTAGGTCCTAGACTCTTATCCTACGGTCGCGCACCGTATTAGCGGCTTCCTCGAAGCTAATTAGGTCTAAGGAGACGTTAGTCTCCCCGAAAGCGTCGGTTAAATTAATACCTTATTCATCCTATATATACTTCTAGAGCTCCGCCTATAAGTCCTTATTAATAGGCTCTATTTTTACGAAAGCTATTTCGAAATTATTTAATAGAGTAAAAGATTCGGGTATCCTACTTTATTAGCGCTTTCGATATCTATATCTAGATATTACTAGGTAACGGATCTAGACGTTACGGCTTAGCCTTCTTAGTAGGCTTAGTAAGGTCCGTACGAGGATCCTTCGATCTACTATAGGGCTACGCGCCTATCTAAGCTAATTATATAAGCCTACGCGCCGGCACTATATAGTATACGCTAAGGCGAGACGCCGAGGACATCGCGCTACGCGCCGGTTAAATCCTTTAGTACTACCCTTATAAATCGACGAATAATAGCTAGCTAACCGATAAAGTAAAACGAACCGCTCTATTAGAGGTTAAGCCTCTATATATATTTTTATCGGAATAGTTCTAGCGGTATAGATATTCTAAGTAGCTAGTATAGGCTACTATTATTTAGTATAATTATCGAGCACGCTCCTAGGGAACGATTTAATATCTAAGCTCCTCTACCCCTAGTCTTATAGCTATAGAATTAAACGGTTAAACCGTAAATTATTAATACTAGACTCTAAGTATAACCGTGCCTATTTTCCCTAGGATGACTCGAAGCTAATATTCCTAGCGAACCGATCCGTTTATTTACACTACTTATAGGATTAAATAGTTCTTAAACTAAAGGCTTTAAAAATAGTATACTATCCTCTAAATCTAGAACGGCCTACTTAACGATTACTTACTTCGAGCTAGCTATATTAGCTAACTAAATAAGCTTCGTCTTAAGGCCTTAGATCGTAGTATACGGAACTATATAAGGTAGGTAGAGTCGTCTAAGTAAGCCGTTACCGGCCTTTAGAGGTAGCTAAATAACTAACGAGAAGCTTTCGAGAATAAAAGGCGGGAGCGTACTCTCGCTATATAGGTATTAGATTATAAATCCGGCCGCCGGGGAGATATAGAGAATTATCTTAATTTTAAAAGGGGTACTATTTAGAAGTTAATCGATTTTATTAATAGGCTTAAATTTCCGAAGCGAGAGGGATCTTATACTACGCTTCTAGATAATACTTCTCTAGGGTTTTTCTACGAATAGTAGGTAACTAAATTAGAGGTAGGATATTTATAAGGATAGTTAGAGCGTATAGTAGATTAATTATATTATAAGTAGCTTATTCTTAAAAACCTTTCGGTAGATCTCGAAATTCTAGTATAAGATCCGACGCGGGTATCGATGTGAGAATAGATAAGAAAGGTAGGGGCTAGTAGTTAGAGTAGATAACTTATATATAGTCGGAATCTTAGAATCCTTTAGGCGTTTTATCGATATTCTAACTTACGTATATAACCGGCCCTTTATTTAGGCCTTAGTATCTATTACGCTATTTTAGTTAAGGATAGGTTAAAATAGAATACCTTACTACGGCTACTTTCTAAGTAACTAGCGGAGTATAAAAGCGGCTTAAGGTTCTCTATCTTAAGACGTCTACTAACCTATTAATACTTAAATTTAATACGTAGACTAATATTACCGTCTATAAGTATCTAGGATAGTTATATATAGTAGGTGGAAAAGAAGTCGTCTTAATAAATCTAGGTTATATAGGGAGGATCTTTAAGGAGCTGACTAATCCTTTAGCTTAGCACCCGTCCCTACTACTTTTTATTAGTAGGAAAGCTAAATAAAATGCTCTCCGCGAGCTCTTTCTAAATTAAATTAAGAAAGGGTACTAGGATAGAATTACTACCCTACGCGTCGATAATATAAGTATCTACTCCGATTATTCTATTCTCTTCGCCGAAAGTAATCCCTACGCGACCGTAATATCTATATCGAATATATCCTATTATAAAATATAGTTATTCTCCCTTTAGTAGGCGAAAGCCTCGACCTTATATAATATCTATAATACGTTATATATACGCCTACTATATCTATTTAGTAATATAATCTATATCTTTACCGATAACTTCCTAGATATTAAGAGTGTCGTTACGCGCTTATAAAGGTGGGCTACTACTAGTAGAGGGATAACGTTTAAGAAAGTTAAACCGTGCATTATTATTATTAAACGTAGTACGATGGAAAGTAATAGTCCTATATATAATCTCCTCGAGATATAGGATATTAGATTTAGCCTCGATAAGAAGAAGTTAAGGTAGTCCTTCTCTATAATTAAGGTTCTATACTTAGCCGATAGATAGATCTCCCTATTAGTACGTTTTCGGAGATTAAAGGAATTAATCTAGAGGTAGATAGATAAGATACGAAACGTTCGACTACGATATAAGTGCCTTTATCCGGTAGTTTATCTAGAGGAGTTCTTCTAGCGGGCTATATCTCACACGGTAGCTTCTATCCTTCGCCCTTTTAACTTTATTACTATAAGTCGATTAGGTAACGAAGTTAACTTAGACTTCGCTATCTATATAGCCGCGTTCTTACGACTTAGGAAATAGTGTATATTACCGTAGAGTATATCGGCCGCCTTTATTACCTCTACTATCTTACTAGATACTTATCCTCTAAAGATATACGGTAAGTCGCCTATTACTTTAACGAGGCTATAGGCTAATTAATAATTAGGTTTCGATCTAGAGATAGTATATAATACTATTTATCGACCCTCGTACCTTAGATCCTTTACTAATTCTTTCGAAGAGACCTCTCTACTAAAAGGAGAGGCTACTAAACCTACCGAATATATAGAGCGGTGCGTAAAGAGATATCTAATAATATTTTTTATAGATATAGCTTCGTAGGGGAAAACGGCGGCGTAGACTTATTAGGAGAAATCTTACTACCTTAACGTGCCGTGGTCGCGGCTTTATAGTAATAGTATATATCTCTAGTACCTCCGCCGTCCGCTAGAGTATACGATATCCTACGGGTACGCTATATATAACGTCTATATACGGATATATAGGGATAAGATACCCGCTACGGAATATTAATATAATATTAGGGTATATCTACTATATCGTTCCGGTAACGGCACCGTTCGACTTAGACCCTTCTCGGCTAGCGAGCGAATCCTAGCTATTAACGGAGGAGGGACTTATAGTATAATACCCTTAGAACTTATAGCGATAATTTAAGGTATTATAGGATCCGAGCTATAACTTTAAGATCTTTTTAATATAGTATTTAGCACGAGCGTTAGTAAGCTATTCCCTCTAGGCGCCTAATCCTTTAGATTTAAACGATTTAATTTAGTAATTAGGCGGCCTACTCGTCTATATATTATTCCTCCGCGGTATATATATAATAGACTATATCTATATCTTTAATAACTTAGCCCGAAAGCTATTTAAAAGACCTCGGGGGCAGATAAATCTTATTAAACGCGTATGTCTTATACTATAAGGTTAGTATAGAGATAGTTACTACGATGCGAGTGCCCTCGAAGATTTCCTTAAGTAATACCTAGGATACGAAGATCGAATATTTAGCTTCTAACCCGGTATTCTCGTAATTAAAGTCGGCGTTATTACTACTACGATCCGCTATACCTCGCTAGTTATCTTTACTAACTATAATAGATTCGGATTAGGGAAAGATAGGTATAGTAAGTACGATTAAGCGCTTTAGTCTAATATTAGAACTAAAGTTTTATATTAGGTTATACGTAGATTCGACCTAAGGATATTAAGGATAAACCGTATATATAGGAAGCGTAAGTAGACTATTCCTTAACGGGGCTTTAGACTAACCTTATAGTAGTCGGGGAACCTTAGCGGCACCTATATAAGTGCGGGAGGCGCCTAGAATATACCTACTAGCGAATATATATAGACTATATCGGTCTACCTGGATTATAGCTTCGGGGCCTATATAAGACGGTGGGATAAGTAGATATAATAATCCTATGCGGATTATACTATTAGAACGGCGTCGTAATAATCCCTCCCTTTTATTTCCTAATATCGTTATATCGCTCGGGACCGGTACTTAAAAAACTTCGCTATCTCCTAGATTAAGTGACTTTCGATACGTTATCCTCGATAGATACCTCCCTCGACTATAGCGATCTTATATATCTTCCTTTAACGGTTAGAAGGTCTAGGATAAACTTATAAACTCGGTAGAGGAGATATATCGTAAGAGTTATATTTAATTAAACTCCTTACTACCTAGTAACGAACCTATAATTAATAATATAGATTATATAACTAAGATAAGAGAAAGCGTTCACGTGCTAGAAATAGTTTAGGATTATAAGAAGACCCTCTTCGCTTTACTAGTCTCTACCTTCTATTTTAAACTAAGGGATATACTAGAAAAGGCCCGAGACGGGCGATACTACTACTTTAGTACTATTAGATATCGCCTTCTAGGGACTACGGTTATTAACTTATTAAGGTAATACAATGGCCAGCAATGGGATCCACCTGTACGTGGTGCTGGCTACGAACCTTCTGCACTGCTTGCTAGTTAGGAGAGCTGAGAGATCCCCTAGAATCGCGATAAGTCCGATGCTAAAGCGTAGTATACTAGTGGAGTTAATAGAAAACACGTCGATACGACCGAATAGTAGATATATAGGTAGAATAATAAAAGAATAACTAAACGACACTAGTAACGCGGCGGTAAATAGCTCTCCTCTTCCTTCCTCCCTCCCCTCCACCGAAAACCGGTTAGAAGAATAATTACGTTAAGAAGCTATACGATACGGTTATAAAGTATAGAACGAAACGCGTCTACTAACGCCTACTTACGTACGCAGAAAGAGTATAGGATATATACGAGAGCTAAAATATTACGCCCGAGTAAGGGCTCCTATCTAGCTGCCCCCTAGATGCTAGTATATATAATTAAGCTATAAGGGGCCTCGTCCACCCTAAAAGTTAGATAACGCGCACTATATAGAGCCCGGTGGGACTATTCGTCTACCTCCGCCGTTAACGAGTAAGCAATTATATAGGTATACGGCGAAACCTAGGGATATAGAAGGACCCCCATTAGTACACGGTTAAAGGGTTGCCTCCCCCATTAACCGTTATCTAATGCTAGTGCCTATATGGGATTAGTCTCCCTAATTAGGCCTATACTAGGGTACCGGCGGGACGTATAGTCCGCTATAACTAGGGAGTAGAATATACGTGTACGGTTAATTAGGTAGATGCGGTAATTAAGGAATCCACGTGCAGAGTTACCGGTTTATAAGCTATTTAGGAATCCGATATAAGGAGGATTAAGTATAGAGGACAGCGATTCTATAGTAGAAGAAGTATAATATATAAGGAAAGTATAAGATAAAGATAAAATAGTAAAGAAGCGAGATATAGTATTATCGATAATAAACGGGAGTATAATGGCAGATATAAGTAGAGGTTTTTACCCGTATGGGTTTCCTCTGCGAAACAATAAGAGATAGAACGCCCTCATTAGCTACCAGATAGCTAGACAGTGGAGTATAAATTAATTAATCAATCAATTAAGGTAATACAATATATCTAACTTAGTCTTTCTTACTACTACTAAGACTCTAGGTTACTACGAAGGGGAGCTAGACCTCTATTTATTATATTATCGATATTAAAAGTTTATTAACTTTTTAATACGTTATCCCTCTAAGCTTATAACTATATATATATAAAGTATTACGTAGGGACGAAGAAAGATTAGCGCTTTCCCTTAGACGATATAATAGTTCGTAATCTAATAAAGACTTAGGGCCCCGTTCGGTACCCCTTATCATCGGGGTTCGAAGCCCCGATTATATATATCGTATAATTATAGCGTCGCCTATAAGAGACCGTTATCCGGTAATAAGAGGGTAGGTCGTTTACTTAAAAAGATCCGACTATAGTTAGTTAGCTTATCTAGTCGATAGGCTAGGGTATCTAAGTCTTTTAATAATATTCTATAAGAGAATTTATTTACTACTAGGTAATAGAGATGCTATTTAACGCTTACCGCTCGCTCGTAATAGAAGCTTAGCCCTACTACCCTAGGACGAGGTATAAGATATCTCTTTTCCCTTATTAACTAATATTTCTCTAATAACTTAGTATACGTATATCTATAACGCTAATTAAGGGTCTATAATATCTAAAATTTCTTAAGAAATCCTAGGATCTCGTTCTTATAGGTTACGCGCTTCGGTCTTAAGGAAGGTCCGCTAATAGTATTAGGTCGACCTACTACGACTTTTACCTCTATATCTATCCGTAATCTCGAGTACTATATAACTACTACCCCGCGTAATTCGTCTTATCTTATCCTCTTAAGTAGAGAGGGAAGCGAAGGATCTCTCGAGTATTTCTACCCCCGAAAGCGGCTACCGACTAGTTTAACTACTTAACCGAATACCCCTAAATCTCTATAAAAATTAATTATAATAGCTATTATTAATTTAAGAGAACTCGGAAAGTAGGTATAATAGCTTTATTAGTCCTCTAAGTCCCCTAAAAGACCCCGGAGATTAATAACGATAGTAATCTATCCTAGTAATAAGTATATTATATAGTACCGTAGTACGTATATTTACCGAAATCGTAGAGTAACCCTTACTCGCCTTTTTAAAAATCTCGCTAATATTATACTATCCTTCTTTAAGTCTCTATTTAATAGTAAAGAATAATTATAGAAAAGGGCTAACCGCTCTCTAGTAAATTTAAAACTCCTTACTATCCTCTTCTTTAATATTAGGCTCGTTACTATCTTCGGGCTCCCCGTTTCTAAGCTATAGTATATCCTATCTATCTTAATCGGTAATTTATCTCCGGTATCCGGGTATAGCCCCTATCTTCGGAAATTATCGAGCTCCCCGAGTAGTATTTCACTTATAACGTCTACCGCTTTTTCGTCCTCTTCTAGCTTCTCGGCGCTATAACCCCTTAACCTAATAAGCGTTAACCTCGTAGATATATACGTTCTCTACTAAGAGCTGACATAGTAGTACTAAATCTACTTACGGCTCTATTCCTTTTTCGATATACGAGGTACGGTAATATACGTAAGAATTTTTATACCCTTAGTAATACTTATCCTAGGTAGTTCTTTAGTATTATATAACGATTTCTTAAGCTATTCTTTAGCTACCCCGTTACTAAATATACCTCTAGGGTAACTTTTATAGTATAGATTTTCGTCTATCCCCCGGTTAATAATAATACGTATACCTCTACTAACCCTTCTAATAGTCTTAACTTTTCCGAAAGTAGTATTTCTATTCGACTCGTTATATATAGCGATACCTACTTTAGTCTAAACGCCTCCTTAGGTATCTCGTCTAGGAGTTCTAGTTTTTCTACGGGCCTTAGTAGTCTTAGAAGACTCGGTAGCTATAGGAGGCTAGGTTTAGGGTGGGGGTCCTAAAAGGACCTATTCTATAGGGTATCCCTTTTCCTTATTAAATATAATCTATAATATCTCCTAGTTTCTAAGTTTTTCTCGTATAATAGCGTCGTCTAGATTCTTTCTTAAGTCTACTATATATCTTTTTACTACGTCGAATTTTTCTTAGAAGGCCTATACCTTAATTATAGCCTTTCGCTCCTACTATTAAGGGAGATTTATTTCCTTATTCTTTATAATAATTTAATAGTTAATATTTTAGAGCTTTTCTATTACGCTTTCGTCTTTTATATTTTCCGAAAGCTTATTTAGGGCTTTAAAAGCTTAATTATACTTTTCTTAGTAAAATGCGTAGAGTGCGTCTCCCTTATTAGCTTTTATACTTTTACTATTTTCTATCCCCTCTATTAAGTACGCTTCGCGATTTACCTTATCTTCCTCTAATATAGATATATTAGCGAAGTACTCGGAGAATAGCGACTACGACGGGTCCTAAGGCCTACGAGGCGAGGGAACGTATATAATACGAGACGAGCGAGATAATTACGTAAATATAACTACGGAGAGAGCTAGGTAATAGGGTAAGGGTGGAGAGAGTAGAGTAGGGAGGACTAACTATAGGTACGGGGAACGCAGCGCGCGACCCTCTAACGAAACTACCCCTACCGATACTACTAGAGACTCTAAAAGAACTTATAGGGACTAAAGGGATAAGGGAGAATATAAAGAATAGTAAGGGACGCGTAGATACGCGCGTTAGAGGTATTAAAGAGGTAGCGAAGAAAGTACTAAAAGTAGTATAAGAGACGCTAAGAGATAGCTTAATAGACTAGAGCTAGAATAGCCTAAAGGTAAATCTTAGCTACGTCGAGGTACTACTCGATATCCTCGACGATTAAAGAATCGAAGTAGAGGCCTAAAGAGGACCGCCGCACCTATAGACGAAAGAAAACCTAAGGAGCTAGGCCTAGATAGCGGCGAGGGGGAGCCTATCCCCCCCGCTAGCCTACGGGGCCCTAGCTCCGTAGGTAGTAATAGGGCTATAGGCTCTACCTTAGCCGATAGATACGAAGAAGGCGAGGACCCTAACGCTACGCCTCGAGGATAAGGCGGAAAAAGTAAAAGCGAGAAGCTATACGAGCGAGTAGTTAGTAGAGGCCTTCCGGGGCCTAAGATATTTATAGACCTAGTATATCGTAGCCGCTAGATAGCTATCCGGGGGAGACGTAATACTATTTACTACTACGATTAAAGCTAGGGAAGCGTTAGAAAAGAGCGGGGAGTAGGTAACGGAAACCTTCCTCTTAGTTAGGGTACTTCGATAGACCTTCTTAATAGTAGTATACGGCTTCCGACTAAGCGCTATCGACGTTAATAATTAGAAGGCGGTAATAGAAAAGATTACTAAGGAGAATGCGGGGCTTTATAAAGACTTAGAAGTAATAAGGATATCGTAGCCCTACTTCGCCCTAAGAGAGGTCGAGGGGGTAAAGAAATAGAGGTCTTTACTACTAATCGAGGTAGCGAAGCCCGAGATAGCGGATCGACTAATAGAATAAGGTATAGTAGAAGGATATAATATACTATAATACTAGTTATAGGAGAGGAGCGGTAAGGTACTCTAATACTTTAACTATTACGGATACGGCTATATTACTAGGCGATACGATCGGTAGACTACCTACGGGGAGTACGTAGGGCCCTATAATATATAAGACTATATTATAAAGAAGGGAGAGACTAAGAAATATAACGGCTATAGTAAGGTAGGATATTAAGTATAGGATAAGGCCTATAAGGTTAGAGGGAAGGAAGACTATAAACTATAATAGAGGCTATAGAATAAGAGATAGCGGTATAGGTCGTATTAAAGAGGGCTATACCTAATTCGAATAGCTCCTAACTCTACTATTATTAGCGAAGGGAACTAGAGCCTAGTCTAGGCTAAGAAGAGGAAGGTAATCGGTAATTAAGGAGGACCGGCTCTAAAAGGCGTACTAGGGATAATAAGCCTAACCCTAGGGGGGAAGAGGCTAGGTAGACCGCTAAGAATACTAGTAAAGGAGTAAGGGTAACGCCTAATAGTACTCGCGAAACCGGCCGGTACGGCTCTAATATTAAGGGTAGAATAGTTATCCTAAGAGATATAGGACGTCTAGAACTAGCCTATATATTAGGAAACCGTATTATAAGAATAATATAGTATAATA
>JAABUP010003657.1_pt1 | contig 26860 bp, 44 predicted proteins | sample 5559201 | NCBI WGS metagenome assembly JAABUP01 (sample SAMN10711887, study PRJNA513373) | rock metagenome | isolation source: Antarctica rocks | place: Antarctica | reverse complement strand
AACCCTAAACCCTAAACCCTAAACCCTAAACCCTAAACCCTAAACCCTAAACCCTAAACCCTAAACCCTAAATATAGCACACCTGCAGGCAGCAGTCAGTTTGAATTGCTCACAAGCACATTCTACAGTGGCGCCCAGTCATGTCTCCAAATGCCACGCCTGTTGGCCCGCTGGTCCCCAGTCACGCATCCTACAGTGTACGGTGTCACAAGTGTCCAGCTTGAATTACATGAGAGCGTTGAGCATTACACGCAGTTGTCTCACCGCCCAACAATGCTAGCGCCAACGACGTTGATTGCCGAGCAATTTCAGTTTGCAGGTGCTATGTGTGCAAAAAAGGTGTTAGCGCGCATCACAATGACTGACGTTTGTGCCGCAGCTTGTGATGAACAATTACAAAACCACATTTATCAACATCCCTGCGTTATATATGTTTTGCGCAGAGTTTGGGAGCCTCACACCAGTATGAGCAGTAATGCTTTGTTGCAGCATGCGAGACTTGCAGCTTTGTTGGTTGCATGACCCATTGTCACTTGCCAGAGGCGATCATAGCCATTTTCAAGTCTGTGACTGTCATTTGCGCTGTCTGTACATGAACTACACAGCAGCACTAAATTCAGTCACACTGTGAGTAGCCGTTGCAGGTGCTCACCAGTGTTGTGACTGCTGTGGCATGCACAGCAGCTTGCAATGTAGTACTACAAATTCGCTGTCATGCTGAAACAACCTGGAGGATTTTTAGATATGAAGTTGAAGATGCTGACTCAGCTCAATAGGCGGCTGGCAACAAGCAACTTGCCTTGAAGGTGTCTGTTGCAGCATTAGTACGGACTCATTTCAAACAAACTTTGTGCAAAGACACACGCAAGTGTTCTGTGGATGAACCAACGACTTGTACCAGCTTGTACAATTGTACTTGTAAGGCTGCTGATGACTTTGCATGCGTTTGCTCAGATGATCACAGACCTTTAGGGTGCCTCACCTGCCAGTGGAGTATTTCATTATAGATTTGCATAAACAGCTATGTATATATAGTACTTTGCCCAGAGCTGTGCACAAAGTGTCTAACATCATCAAGCAAAGCAGGTTATGGCTGCAAGTCAGAGAATCGCATCACATGCGAGAGTGGCCACTCGGCTATACGTGGTCTTTGATACAATCTAGCCGTGTGCACAATCATAAATGCAGCAAACTAGGTTGAATTTTGACCTTGCTCTGCTATATATGCAAGATTCAATCAACAATGGGTAGATTTGTTGGAGGGTGAGGAAGCGCTTTTTTGAAGCTGAATATACTGATCAATTGTAGACACTGCGTGACCCCGTTAAGGCCTTATTGAACTGAAGATTTTGTATGTATTGAGAGTTGTTGTAAAAGATACAGTATTATAGTATAATAGTGCAGATGACCAAAAAACGCATTGCCAAACAAGATACTGTCCAAGCATGCTGATCAAACATACAACTGCACCTTGCGGGTACACAATAGCATGAGCTACTACGCCAGGCGTAGGCCTTGTGGTAAAGACGACCATGCATCACTTGGGAACCCATGTGCTATGGCGCAAACAATCCCTGAATTCTGAAGCTGTGGTCACAGGGTCTACCAACCTAAACTGTCTGTCACAGATTAGTGTGTAGCAAGTTGAACAAAGTCACTTTCTCAGTCAGACGGTCTGAAGGCAACAAGCTGAACGTCACAAAAGACTTTCGAATTAAGCGAGTACAAAGATGCAGCCAAAACACAGCAAGTTCCAAAATGATGTTGACACTAAGGGATATTGGGCCTGAGCTCAAGACTGGCCCCTCTCTGCTCAGCAGCTGTGTCAATAAAAGGCATTAGTTTTGCTCTGCCTGCTTTTCGTGCTTGGCCTGGCCAGCTGTCTATGATGTTGCCTAAGGCCTCACTCACCATGCCGCGTTCAAACCCTGCACACATATGTACAACGCTTACATCATCAGGAAGCCATATCAAACTGGCTTATGTTAAACAGTTGGCTTGGTGTTGCATGTGGCCATACATGCAGGTCCCATGACCTTGCAAACTGCAATGCAGACTTGGTCAAGATGTACTTCACATAAGCATATCCAAAACACTGTCTTGACGATGTCAATGATTTACTTGTATGTCACTTGGTTGCTCAGGTCGACACAATTGACCTGCAGCAAAAGCCCCAGCAACAATTCACTTGCCGAGATAGACTATGAAGTCACGTTTGCAGAGATGATGCAACGCAGAGGGTAAGGAGTACACTGACCGGTATCATCTATGGCAGCTGCCCAGTGCAAGACCTCCACCTGCACGCCCCTTTGTTCTGCCTCCTCCCCAACTCCCCTGTCACTGTAACCCATCACAGCATCCAGCACCTGCATTATAAAAAGCATGGTTTACTTATAACTGCTGATGCCTCATAGACTGGACGTGAGGCAATACACATAGTTAAACCTCCAGCACAAAGCTGTACAGCAGTATGCACTGGCCAGAGACATGCCAGGCTAGCATGTTTGCTCACATTGCAACTACATGCGGAAAGTGAAGACAACGAGTGATGCAAGTGTGGCATGCTGGCTGCTACAGTCACACAGAGCAGTACCTGCAAAGCAGCTTTGCTCTGTTCGGGTACAGAGCTCTCCAACAAGGCAGCTACCGGGAAGAAGAGCTGAGTGTCATTGGCAAAGGGAGCTGCTGGACCCAGCTGCAAGCCTGGTACCTGCAAGGGCCCAGCTGTCTGGAAAAGGGCTTGCATCTTTGTGATGTGGCAACTTGTAGACAACATGTACACGTCCACATATTTTGGCATGGCTGTGCATGGGTATGTACAGAATGGACAGAGACAGTGGAGTCAGGCTTTGCAAGCATATGTACAGGCTCTGGACAGAGTCATTCAAGCCATCAACCCTGTCTATGATGGTCATTGTTGCGCAATGTGCAGGGCATACCTCAAATATGGCTTGGAGAATTGCAAGAGCAGGCAGGCGTGTCGCAGAGCCTCGCTGCAACACCTCCATCATTCTCTGGAAGGCCACTTTGGCAAACCTGCAAGCACAAGTCACTGGATGAGCGCTGCAATATCATTACTTCAATTGTAGTTTAGGCTATGCCCTCACTTATGTGATCAGGGCTGTACTCACCATTAGCAGCAGCAGACTGAGTAGCAAGCAGCTTGCAACAAATGAGATGTCACATGCACCTTAGAAATAGTTCAGCATGCACACAAACTGGATTGGTGGAGTACCTGGGGAAGAAGGCGGCACAGAGAGGGGGGCACAGCATGGCCAGCAGGCTTGGCAGATCCTGCTGTGCGTGGGCACTCAGGCCAGCTAGACCATCTGCCACATGTACTAACCTCAGTTTCTCACATGCCAGTCTGAGCGCCTGCACACGCAATAGGTGATGAGGCTGCACTTGAGCGTGAGTGGCCATTCTGGGCAACAAAAGATAGGCAACTGAGATGCCACGGCCTCATCTGCCATGATAGCCTACTTCCCAGTTGCATAGCGCTCATGCTTCAGCAAATGACACCAGTGCGCGTGACTCACTGCAGCGGGTTCACTGCAGCGCACCTTGATACAGGCCTGAGCAACAGGGGTGAAAGGGGTGTGCTGGAAGTGCAGACATAGCCAGGGCAGCAAGCTGAACACAGAGAGGGCCAGCTGGTCCTTGGGGTCTCCAAACAGGGCAGCCAGGCCCTTGTAGGTGCCCCCCTGCCCTTGCGTCTCCCCCACTACGCTCATGCTTGTGACATACTGTGCTTGTTTATGGCTTCTAAAGGGCGGTCTTGAGCTTGCAATCTGATCAGCCAACTGTGTCATCACCTGTTCATAGCACAGAGTTGTTCAGTCTGATCTAGAGCATATCAACTTTACGTTGTTGTTGGTTCGGTGACTGCCAAACATGGACCTCATACGGGGAGCTGCTCAGGACTGTACGTACCTGACCTGAGGGAAAGACACATGTTCAATGAATGAATGAAATAACAATCCAAGACATACCATTCAAGTATCAGGAAGTGAATGCATGGCCACAAAAGCTGCTGCAGGCAGACATTTCCTGCTGGGTCAAGCAAGAGGCTTTGTGAAGCCAGGTTGATCATCTGACAGGTACAATGCAGGTGATCAGAGCGCGTTCCGAGGCAGAAGTGTGCAATGCATAAGGAGCATTCACCTGAACAGTAATGAGCTGTGTGTCTTGATTGAAGAGACCTTTGATGAGAAGCTGATGCAGGGCCAGCAGGTGAGGCCTCTGCAGCAGGGCTGCCCCTAGCAACCACCCCTCCCCCGTGACTTGCATTCTGTGAAGAGGAGAAGCAGGCTGCAACACCCCTCAGATCTGTCAGTGAATGTGAGTTGAGAAGCAAGCATTGGTGATGTCGGGCTGAACCAGTAACAAGGCTGGGTCATCGTCTCATCAGTAGTGTCAAGCAGCCAGTTAGCTGCTACAGATAAGCTGTATCCTGTCAGGGCACTTTGACTGCTTGAAGCAACACTACATGATGTTCAGCATGATGCAAAAACAGCTTGATGGATCCCTGCTTAAAGAGTACTGGTTGGGCATTGCGCGCAAGCACAGTGTGCATTGCCAATGATAGTCAAGAACAGCAAGGTATGTCAACAAGCAGTATGGTTCATGCAGGCGTTGGCGTGAGCCTGTCACCTCTGCAGGCACAATCTCCTGTGGGGGAATGCTAGCAAGCACCACATGCTGTACTGTACCATCATTCAAGTCTAGCCTGTCTAGCACCTGTAAGGCAGTCACATGTGCCTTAAGCTTGAATAAAATGCTTTAAAGAGCACTGAGCTTGCTTAAGCTTGCTCGCCTGTCTTGTACAGGCAGGGAATTTTATGTAAATCCAGATGCAATGGCTATACTTGGCATTCAAGGTTTGATCAGCAAGACTTGAGGCGGACTTTGCTGAGAAGCTCCAGAAGCAAGCGCCAGAGGTGCACATAGCTCATGCCCAGCAAAGCTGTGCAGGCCAGCAGGATCTGCGGGTACAGCACCAGCTTCCCAGGTTCCATGACATCCACCACCACCTGTAGCACATGCCATGCATCGCCAGCTGGGTGTCAGTGTGAACACTTGATAGACGCCAAAAACGTGTCCCATGCTGCACTGTCAGCATCCGCGCAAGCTCGTGCTATAGCAGCAATGATGTGCACCTCGGATCTGGTCTGGCATGGCTACGAACGATGCAATGCAATGTATGCGGTGTTCAGAGCTGACAGGAGCAGGATGGGTTTGATCATGAGGTATGGCCATGCAGCAATTGAAAGAGCTGCGACGCACCTGCAGAGTAAGGATGATGTCCGCTGCCACCTCCAAAGAGAGTCTGGAAGGGTTGGCTAAGCATTTGGCAAGCCCTGTCAGCAGTGCTGTACAAGCATCACTGCTAGGAGCTGGCCGCAGCGCTCTGAATACCTGCAATAGCCTCACATTCAGTTGCAGCTTGCATTTTGTGTGCCGCCAGCAGACCAAGCATGCACCATACAAGATGTGTGACGCAGCTGGCAGCATATGCTGACTTCCAGAGTCATTCCTAGAATTGGCCAGCCTAAGTTAGTTCTGAGTGTCCACATCCAGCAACAAGAGTTGTCGTCCGAGCCAACACTTGATGCCAGCCATTCCCTGAAGACTTCTGGATGAGTGACAGTGCATACCTGATGAGATCTGCAAGCCAGGTGACGGCTGTTGCACTCCAGCATCCACTTGAGCGCTTCTGCAGCCCACCGCTCCCGCAGGTCGCTCTCAAAAAAGATTGCTTCTGTGACAGCGTTCACAAGGGCTGCCAGTGCAACACTGCTGGCGAGATATGTATGCCTGAGAGTGATGTCTTCATATGCCCACAGCCGCCGGCTGCGCATGGACTGCAAGTACTTGATGAGACTGGTGACTTGCTGGTGCTCAGTCAGGAGCGCGCCACTGTTCTTGTGCAGTTCCAGATGTCGTGCAGACAGAGAGTACAGTAGGTTGACCAAAGCCTGCTGTGCATGCTGGTACACCAGCGGCTCAGGGCTGTCCATGGCGGTCATGATTGCATGGAAAAGAAGGGGCAGGTGACTGCGGAAGTCCTCATCATGCTCATATGCCACCTCAGCCAGCAGGCACATGGCCAGCTGTGGCCTAGTCAAAATACCCCTATAGCACAACAAGCTGATGATGCAGAACCGGACAATGGCTTTGCAAGTAAAGCAGCAGTACGATGCAATGCTACAATGCTCGTTATTGCATCATGCAACTGCACATGTAGCCTGTAGCACAGGAACAGTAGCTGCCGCAACACCAGAAGCAGATCTGCAGTGGCCGTGTAGGATATTTGCCTGTCAGCGCGCGGTCCCAGAGGTGATGCCACCTGCATGCTGCTGTTCCTCCTGGAGTTTTCTGGGGAGTGATTGTCACCGCTTGTGCGCTGATGGTTCATTGCGCTGTCTGCAATGGAAGGAGACAGGGAAGAGGAAGACAGATCACTTCGAAAGCTGCTTGTCTTTAACATCTCTATGCGTCGCATAGGCCCGCCTACACCACAGAACGAGTTCAACTTAAGCCAGTGGCAGTTGTATATACTGCATGAGCAATTCTTTGTCCATTGTATGTACTGCATGAGCAATTTTTCTTTCCGTTGTATGTACTGCATGAGCAATTCTTAGGCCGTTGTATGTACTGCATGAGCAATTTTTAGGCCGTTGTATGTACTGCATGAGCAATTCTTTGGCAGCTAGTGCCTGATGAGAATGCCAATGCAGAAGCCTGATAGCCAGCAAAGTCAACAAAAGGCAGCATCCCTTTATTCCTTTTACTTTTCAACTTTTCTGGTCTTTGCAATTACAAGGCCACAAGATGAAGGTGTGTGAGTAACCTGTGGGTGTGCGGGCCCTGGGCTCCCCTTTCAGAGCCTCTCCAGTGCTGAAGCCACCACTGCTATGCCTAGAGTGGTTGGATGGCCATCTTACATGCTGAAACTCTGACGCCTACATCACACAAGACGCATGTGATGCTTTGTGTCTCAGGCAGTAACGCCTGAGCAGCTCAAAGCACTGTTGGCAGTCAGGGTGGAACTTGTACTACACAGGGGCAATTATGAGCCGCAAGACACCATTGACCATTTTGAAGGTTGAAAACATGCCTGCGGCCCATGCAGGTTGACGTCTTCTGTCTGGCAAACTGCAAGGCATGGCAACAGGACTCTGCAACCGATCTGCTCTGAGAGCTGCTTGAATGGTAAGTATTTCATGTGGATCAATGCGGAAAACATATCTCACCCCTGTATCAGCACCCAATGCAGCAGGGACCATTTCACCATCCTCACTGATCTGTTGACTGATCTCATACACCAGGTGATCAATCGTCGGCTGTGAAGATGTGCGGGCTAGGAACAATGCTATGCGCTTGGCAACAGTGAAAAAGCGCTCCACAGCACTCAGATCCTGCAAGAATGTGTGCTGTTTAGTCATGGACATAGCATACGCAATATGCGGAACAGTTGCAATACTGTAACAGTGAGCACACCATACATGCATAACACATGGGGAATGTTGCAGATGGCAATGCAACGAATTGACTTCACGCCCAACTCACAGCTGGCTCATCATCATGGCACCATGCTGACATGGATGCCTCTCATGCGCAGCAACACTTTTTGCACACAAGCTGCATCATGTAGTGTGACATGAGAATTCATACACTCCTAGCAGACATAATGCATCATCTAATGGAGCCAATGTGGCAGATGGCTTCTTTCATAGCCTGTGCTTCATTTGGCATCAGCTGTCAGAAATTGTTGCAACACTTGCCTGCCCACATTCCAGCTGGCCTTTTGAGATTACATAGTCCAGGATAGGGATGATGTTGCGCTTATTGCCCGCCACAGTGCTCCACAGACGCTCTATTTCATGAGGAAAGACAGTGCCATGCTGAGCAGTGACATAGTACATGCTTTGCAGCAGTCTCTCACTCCAGTTCCCTGCATGCAGCGCAGGCTCATCTCCAAACAAAGGGTAAAGCGGTCATGAATTTCATCTTGCAATTGGCAAACTGTGTTGCGGACAGAAGCATGAACATGAGTCTCATCACCGGGTCATGCTGAGAGGGTCACAGATCCAGGCAAGGAATAGTGGGGTGAGCGTTACCTTCCCACCGCGCTGCAAAACTGAGGTTCTCCATCCAGGGGGGCAAGCAGGTGAGCACCTGGTGGTGGGCGGCCCTGCCCACTGCATCCTGCTGCCGTGTCATCATTTCCACACACAGCAGCTCACTCAGCTCAGGATGATCTCTGCACATTACAGCTGCCATTGCGTCGTTGAACTAAGCTGCACTGTCTTGGCTCAGCGCGAGACAGCAAAAAGTGTTTGCACATGACATCATCTCTGTCAGTGATCACGTCCAGGTGTAATCTTCCAGGTATTTTCTGCCAGAGCTTGTCTGCATCAAGCTATGAGTGAGTAGTGTTGAAAGAGTGGTGTCTGTACCTGGCTAACTTGGCAGATAGTTGGTACTGAAACTGCTGGTACGAGTCCTGCAGGTTGCCGATGACAACAGCTACTCTTCCGGGGTTTTGATCACTGGGCTGCCCAGCTAGCGCTGCAGCAGCTTCTGCAGAAGCTACCTTGGTGTCTTTGATGTCCTTCCAGATACGGCTAGATAGGACATCCAGCAAATGCAATGCATCATCACGCACATCCTGTCAAGAAGACCAAGCAACACGTCAGTGAAAAGTTTGTGAATTTGGTCACAAGTCAACAATCGTCCAGATGTGATCAAGATTGTGCTGTGTCCCATTTAGCACATGCTAAGCATGCAAACACAGCACTGGAAGCTTGAATCAATATCTGCATTGCCAAAACCTGACATATGGTCAGGGACACATGGCAATTTGACCTCAGGACAGAGAGATGTCAAGCAGCTACGTAGAGAAAGGACACCCACCTGTGCAGGATCAACAATCTTGTAGAGGACCAGGCTGAGAAGAATGTGAGGCTTGACTACCACATCCTGTGCTGCATACACCTCAGCAACTACCTGCAAGGCAAACACAAGCAAGCCGGTTGAGACCGAATCCAAAGCACCATGTTGTACACACTTGAATGTTGGGATACAGGTCACTCACCGTATTTGCTGCATTCATGGTTGCAACGCACTGTTACATCTTCTCAAAATTTGTGCGTCGTAGGCCGATCACACCTGCTGGATACATAAACAGACTGGATACAACATGCTGTGGGACACTTGCAGGAGTAGAACACCTGAAAGTAGGCCCTTGACACAGGGGCTTGGGAGGCATAGCACTGGTCCACACACACCCCAAAGAGCTCCACATTGGTAGATAACAGGTGTAGCAGAGCTGTCTGAGCAACTAGTGACTTGGCTGGACCCACACTAGCTGAGCTGGTAGATGAAGAGGTGGGGGCTGCAGCAGTGAGCATGCGCTGAATCCAGGAGAGTACCCGTCCGCCCTGCTGTTGTCCTGGTGTTTCAAAAGAAGGTCCCTGCATAATGATACAAGCATGGCCGTGCCGTGGTACCTGGTCACCATCACACATGCTGTCTCCACATACGCCTCGCACTGCAGCTGATGAAAGCTTGCAGCATCACACAGCTGTATACTGATTTGCACATGCTTGTAATTATAAATGAACCATATTTTTGGTCCCTGGGATCATGAATCATGTCAGTCAACATGCAACCACATGCAAGCCTGTCAGCAGAGATTGTGACAAGCATACGGCACTCACCAGAAGCATTGCAGCCATTGCAAGATAGGCTGCATGCTCAACAACATCAGCTGTCTCTGCCATGTCGCTCTCGTAGTGCCTGGCCATCTCTGGATCTTTGATGCGCATTCTGGACATGGCAAGCGTCTTGCCCACCTCTGCTCTGTATCTGGCAGGAGTGGAGCCCTCCTCACACCAGGTGCCAAAGGTGTCAAACAGGGTGCGGCGCAGGGAGGTGTTGAAGGGCTGGCTGGGGTTGCCGCCTAAGGCAGTGGCGACTGCTTTGGAGACCATGCACAGGCAGTAGCGCAACTGCTGCATCTCTGAGAATGACTCTGCAGTACACAGTGTTCTGTCATGTCAGCAATTGAGCTGTTGTCGTCTTGATCAACCACCTTACACTGCCTTTCCAAGCGCAAATGTGAGTTGTGTGTTTAACAAAAGGCCCCACAAGTTGTTTTTCACTGATTGGGTTTCATCTGCAAGCACTGATAACATCACACAGGTCTCAAACATCTAGCAGCAACAGCCACCCTGCTTCTGACTTGAGTGCAATGTGCAAACAATCATTTCAAGTACAGTGTGGTCACAGACAAACCTGCTGTAGCAGACTGTAGGTACTTGAGAGTGTCCACGATCCAGTCTGTCAGTTTGGAGCGCAAAGTGGCATCTTCTTGCAAGGCCCTGGGCCTGAGGTCAGTCGCCACCAGCCTGTAGATGTGGGCTACAATGGTGCGCATCTCATCTCGCCTTAGCCTGCTTCTGGAACCTTGAGGCATCATGAACTACATCATGGCAGTAGTTTAGCAGTCAGCATGGCTAAAGATCACACAGCGCTGCAGGCAAAGCACTCGTTGCAGCCGCAAAGTGCCACGATCTGATAGTATGCAGCTGGCACTGCTGCATTGTGCTACTTGATTGCAGTGCAGGACTATGCTTTTGCAGCAACGAAATAAGTGACAATGCAGCCGTTGCTGCTTAGTACATGTCTCGACCTCTCAAACCAGGGGCTGTCTGTCAGGCTGAATGCTACTCGAGCTGCAAGACTGTGCAATGCTACATCAATGCGACAATATCGCATCCTGTTGCAGTCATCTCAGCATGGATGCAGGGGGATGTTGCAGGAGAGGTGGGGTCTAGAAGGATGGCTCAGCCAGAATGCAGCAGGGGCTGCGCATTAAGGCTGGTCACCTCTAGTGCCTGAGCACTCACGCTGGTCCGGGTGCTGGAGTACTCCTCAATCAGGCCCTGCACCTCTTCCAACAGCAATGGCACGCTCTCACAGTTGCAGAAGCCCAAAGCAAGCATGGCTGCCTGTTGGAAAGGTTCTGGTGCTGCCCTGTCATGTACGCGTATTGTGTCAGTTGTGCAGATGCCTGATCAAGCCTACTCACGTCTGGCTAAACATCAAAGTCTTTAGGGTTTGGTCTTCAATACAGCGAGACAGTCTACTGACCTTTTGAGGCCGGAAAGTGCACCTGCATTGCAGTCAATGTCGTTAATACAAAGACAGCTGTTTGATGACAAACACGCTATGCCTGGTCTTGACTCAGAGCAAGGGGCATTGAATGCTACAAAACATGCCAGCAGGAGGGCACTGATTGCACCTGACGTTAGACAGCATGACCTTGAAGAGCTCCTTGGTGGAGAGGACCCCCTGACCCCGGCTGGCAGAGGAGCTGTACAAGGGGCTTGCGGCTGCCACCATGCAGTAGGTGCGGCACAGGTCAGCCTTGCTGCTCTCACCCAGACTGTCTGTTGGCAAAATGACTTGATGACTGCTGTTTTTGTACATGAGAGCCTGCAAGCATAGTGGCGTCCCATTGCAATCACGGTGCCATCCCACAGCAAGCACACTACTATCCAACTGCAACATTCAAAATGGCACCACCTGATATGTTAGGACAATGAGTGGTCAGGACACTTGCAGTACCAGCTCTGACAGCCAATCTCAGCGTAGGCTGCTGCAGTGCATTGTGAGCCTGCAGCTCACATATGCATGCATTGCACATACTGCTTGCATGCATTGGTTGCAGCATTGACTGGCAGGCCTCTTCCCGGAAAGAAGTAGTTGACAGTGAGGACAAAGGCACGGCCTTGCTGACCTGCAGTCTAGTGGACACCTCCACATAGGCAGCTTTGGCAGACTCATTGCATAGCTGGCCAGCCTGCTTCACAATTTCGCTCAAGCAGCGCGCCCACCTCACAGAGTCTTCATAAGTGCTGGTCCTGCTCAGAACAGCCTGCATTGCACAGCAGGTACAGAGCGGTGTGAGCGTGTATGCTTTACCCCCTCACCAGCTTGCAAACCAAGCACTCCGGCACATGCAGCAATCTTTTTACATACTAGGCGTTTGCGCAAGCTCAGAAGCTGAGTGCTAAGCACAGGGCAGATATCTGCCTGGTCACAGCCAGCAGTAAATTAGAGAGACTGACCTCAAAATTGAGCACCTCCTCTGGCTGGAGATCCTCACCAGCTCGCCGCCAAACTCGACAAAGGTCTGACCACCTTCCAAAGTCCCAGTAACACCGGTGGCTCACATCAAAGCCCATCTCCTCTATGACATCCATCATGTAGGTATGGTCGAGGTCAGGCTCCCAGCTGGGGCTGTTGCTGCCTAACCATCACCACACAAGCTATGTGATTATCCCATGCGATAAACAGTAGGTCACTAACTGCATAGGAAGTCTGCAATGTCACTGTATCAATGCTGCAGTGTGTTTCTCCACTGTCTCCTAGCAAACACAAGAAAGATGGACTGCAGATCAACCATGTTGGAAACATAAATGTTGTGTGAGCACACCAGGCACTGTACCATATTGAAAGCAGCAATGAAGAGCGGGAATTGCCCAAACCTAACTGATGGTGTGATGACTTGCAGACTGTGCTTACCGGGGGTGGGTGGATTGCTGATGGAGGGCGCTGGAGTAACAGGTGTGACAGGGGCAGAGCGGCCACCTGCTTGCAGCAGCTTGCCATGCAGCTCCCGAACCGTGAACAGCACATCCAGGGCCACTTTGCGTACATCGGTCAGGTTGCTGCACAGGAAGCTCATCCCAAGCCCCTCAATGCGAGCTAAGTCCAACCTGCATGGGCAGTCACATCAGCCACAGAAGCTTTGCAGTCAGTGTATTTAATGTTCCTGCATTCAAAGTCAGCCATGTGGCAGACCCTTCATCACCCGTTCTCAGCAGCACAGCACCTTCAACCAGAGACAAGACACAGCTTTGCCATGGGTGAGAGTCAGATGTACAAACATTGGTAGAAGTTGGCAATGGCAGCAACGCTGTGACAGTTTGACAGGCGTTCAGTTTGTCAGAGCCACACTGGCTCTGGAACCAGATTTGGCCAAGGAAGGATTGCAAGCACGAGATAGGTTGGCAGCATCATAGAACTGACTTGGCAGCAGCAGAGGAGACAGGCTCGTGGAAGGTGCCCCTGGACTTCTCGGTCAGGATGAACTGCCACTCCTCCATCAGCTCCACCAGCCTCTTCAGCGCATCCTTGATGGCCTGCGACCACGCTCTCAAAACTCAAATCATTTACTCTCTTTTTGGCAGTCACCTTGTGATGATGTGTTTGGAATCCAGAGTACATGCTCAGCCATGCTGCCATCCTTGTCTGCAACATACTCTTAAGCCAGCAGGCTGACAGGTTGTGTGACTCAAAAGTGCAGGGTCCAGGGAAAGCCTCATGTAGACAAATGTTAATGCAGCAGACATAGATACTTTGCAAAGCAAGGTTGTCATGCTGCTCCACAACAGCGCTGGCGCTGATCCTGATGCGATATCAGGTAGAGCATGCAGTTCTGATTGTGAGTGCCTAATTGAATCACCTCAGGGGTGTCATCAGGGATTCGAGCTGCCAAGCCTGCCACTCCCAGTAACATAGCATTTCGCATGCGAGGCACACCCCTTAAGATGCGCTTCATCACAGCAACAGCTTGTGCGCGTATTCCAGCATCAGCATGCAATGTCAAGCCTGCAAAAAATGCATTGCAATATCGTGTCCAGCAGCCAGATGTGCTTGATTCTGACTTGCTCTTGAAGCCAATTGCTGTGTATAGTGCAATGTGTAGTTTCTTTTTGCTTTCTCTCAAGACAGCAATCTTGAATAGGCTGGGTCCAGGTTTTGAAATGACAAAGTCTGACATCAATACTCAAGATTGACTGGAAAGGCAGGATCATGTCGCAAACCTGGCAGATCTTCACAGAGTCTGGGGCCAGACCAGTGCTCCGGCATGGTAAAGGGCACCAGGCGCAGGGCCTGAGTGAAGACTGGCAGCCCAGCCACCTTCTCCTTTGGGATCAGCTCCAGCAGTGGCCTGTCCAGAAGCAGATTGCAGTGGACATAGGTATAGTGGTAATGTCACTCCAAACGCCCAATGAATCTGTTAGCAGTGCTCACGGGTGAGATTCTGTGTGAGCTGCGTATTTTTGAGATACCATGACGGTGCAGACACTTGAAATGCTTGCCCGGACAGTAAGGGGGGCATTCAGTTACCAAAAAGAAGAGTTTGTGCTTACTTGTTGGTGTCGACAGTCTTGTAGCTGCCAAAGAAGACCTGGCATTGTTGCAGAACTTTGGCCAGTACAAGAGACACCTTGGTAACTTCAGATGGAATGCCATATGCGTCCAGAGGATGGGAGCCATTGCGAATCATTTCAAGCAGCTGAGCTTCTGTCACCTCATCTGGGCTGTCACCATGTGCCTGCATACGCTTCACAGTCATGCAAACTTTCCCACACTGAAGCACACATGCTGTGCTGATTACTACCTTGTCATGGCACATGCTCCTGTGGGAATATCACACACGACTCTTGTGTCGCAAGTCAAACTATCAGAAGTGAGCACCAAAGCTGACTGTACATCTCTCTAATGTCTGGATGGCAACAGGCCATATACAGAGAATACCAAGTCCCTTGTCAGAGGCATGCAGCACATACTTCATTGCCTGAAGCCTGCTTCCCAGCTGCACGGGCTGGAGCAGTCATGAAGATGGACAGCAGAGCCTTCAGGCCAATCATAACTGCCTCCCAGTTGCCATCTGAGCTGATGAGCTCTATAATGAGGCTGCCCACGGCAAAATCGGCTGCACCATGGTCTGCAATGGTCACGCAGATTTGGCGCACCAGGTCCTGCAGCAGACATTATCTCTGGACTTTAAAAGCCAAAATGACCACGCCGCTAGGAAAAGCCACAGTTGAGCACACAGCTACACACATGCTATGCAGCAGAGATGAAGGTAGATTGCACAGCATGCAGGAAGCCCACAATGTACGCCTGCAAAAGTTCTTGCTTGGTGCGCAAGCTTAGTAACACTCTGTGTACTGTGACAGTCCAGCTTGCCTGTTGTTCTGGGAAGCCCAAATTCCCCTTGCGCAAGTTGAGTAGAATGGGCTTGTTGGCTTTGGCAAGCCAGCGGTGTACCTTGTCCTGGGTAAGGCGGGGGCCCAGTCTAGCCAGGTAGCTTGTCATGGCCTGGTGCAAGCAGGTCAGCACCAAGGTGCGTAGCAGTTTGTCCTGCATTACCGAAGTACATAGCTGTCTAGGGACACTGCAGAGCAGCACTCATGCCAGCATGTGCAGACTCAGCTGGCATGCCTCAAGTAATGTTGGCTGCATGCCAACAGCTAAGGGACACATTTTGTCCAGCATTTGTCCAACGTGGGCATCAAAACACAGCTTGTTCCATAAACAAAGGTATGTCTGGAGTTTAACACATGCATGGTTAACAGCAGGCAGTGACAAACTGTATGTGTTGCTGATATGTGTCTGTCACAACGTGTGCAAAGTTGCTTGCCTTGAGTTGCCGGTGCAGGTTGTCAACCAGGGTGTCCACATACTGGCTGAAGGTGTTGTTCTCCTCCATGCAGATGAGGTATGTGATCAAGGGGTATGCAACTGCTGCATGCTTGCTCTGCCTTGCTGTCCAGTTTGCAAGCTCTGTACGCATGGTGGTGATGGTATGGAACCAGGCCTTGAGCAAGGCTGGGTCCAAGCTGGAAGCAAGTGACCTGAAAGACATCAAGGTTGCTTCTTTGGTCTGGCATGGATGGAGACATGCAATGGACAAGCTGTCTGACGTTAGTGCTGTAGGAGGTTGGGACCTGTGGAGGTCCAGCCATGCAGATGCATGAGCTTTTTAGCGCATGTCGTATGTTGCTTTTAAGGGCCTCAGCAAATAACATCACCTTGCTTTGGGATCCAGTGAGTACACAAAGGGAAGCATTATCAAGTAGTTTGAGGCTGTACCTTGGTAAGTCTGCCTTGACATTGTCAGCCAACATAGCGGCAAGCACCTCACACAAGGCATGCTGCACTTGACTCTTTCTTACAGGTGCTACATGCTTGAGTGGATGCGCCTGTCTCAGGAAGTCAGTCGATGCCTTCAACTGCAACATGGAGGTCATCAAATTCAGCATGCACCTTTGACCAGCAAAGTGACTTGCACAGTATGTACAGCTTTGCCAGACATGGTGCAAAGCCTCCTCTGCCATGATCAAAACATATCGTTCACATGAAGCTCACTGATGAGAAGTTTATTTGGCACATTGTTAGAGCTCACCACCAACATGACAGACTGTTGTGACAGCAAACACATGCACATGGATGGCTTACATCAGCATTGGTTGAGACTGGAAGGGTGATGCGCTTCATGCCCTCACACATCTGCAATAGTTCTTGTCTAGCAGCACTAGCATCAAGTCTGATGCGAGCTTCCAGTTCCTGCAGAGCCTAATGTCTGCTGAGCGTGATTCTGACAAAACCAACGCAGGTGTAACGGTCATGTGTGTGACCGGCAGTATCACATGATGACAGGAAGCAATAGCCTGATAAACACAAGTGTAACATGAACATCAGCTTCACTGTTTTTAGTTATGGAACAGCAAGTAGAGCTTTAGGGCAGGACTGATTTGGGTATTGGTCAGGAGGTGCAGCAAACATATATACATAGAGTGATTTGCAAATACCTTGAGGAAGCGTGCTGTGATGACAGGCAGGCGAGTCTTTGCCATCGCTCCTGTGATGTCAGCACCAAGAAATGTCACCTGCAGAGCACACAGGCTGACTGTCACTCAACATCACAAAGCAGAGGCAAGTCTTTTGCTTGGCTGTTTATGTGCATTGCTCAAATGCATCACTCAATGGCATCAACTACATCACAATGCCAAAGATTGCGCAGCGTCTCGCACCTTTTCTCGAGCTTTGGTGAGGTCGCTGAACTTTGGATCAACGTATGTCTCTGCATTCAGGGCCCAATCAAATGCCAGTCGCTCCAGAGCTTCAGCTTGACGGCCTGAAAGCCCACTGCTGCCTGGCCCAACCAGCTGGTGTGACGCTTCCAAGAAAACAGCTTCAACTGCCAGCTGCAACATCCACACATGGCTTGACAAAATGATGGCACAACTGCATCTTTAAGTTGCCAAACATCTCAGATGTTGTACACGAAGCGCATGCACATGTACATCATGCATGCATGACAAAGGGACTATGCCAAGTAGTCTTGCTGCACAAGTGCACCTTTTTCCTGAGGACCATTAGCTCCCCCCCCGACCTTTGAGCCTGACTTTCTGCATCTTTTCGCCAGGCAAGCAGAGCATCCAGGAGTGGCATGGCAGCATGCTGAGCCACCAAGTTCAGGCCGGTCAACACCTTCACGTATACCGGATCGTAGGGACTGTCGCCTCGGTCCTGTTATCAAGTCAGGCTTCGGTTTATGTCAAGACATTCGTGTACAACCGATCGGTGGTTTTGCTTGACAGAACAGAGGTTGAGGCGCCACACAGCCATTGTGTGCGACATATACAGTGATCAGGCACACACTTACCAGGGGTGTTGCAGCGTCGACCCTGGCTTTGGCAAGGGTCTTGAACTGCAGCAACAACGTGTCGGCCACCGGGGGTAGAAACATGTGCGACACCGTTTACCTTATCGCTAATGCGAGCGTCAGGACAACATTACACAGTCATGCATGCCGGAAAAAACAGGATCAAGGGCAGCTGGATGGTGCTGGGCAAATCCGCCGTCTTTCTGGATAGTCGTACCACCCTGCAGATGTGGCTGCACACATCGTGGCGATGAGTCGCAAGGTTTTGCATGGCAAAAGTGCTAACAAGTGCAGCAAGAAGAAGACCAGATTTGCATGCGTCTTGCAAAGTCAAACCAGTTTCATAGTTTTGCGACTCACATCACCGTGATCTCCTGTGCGTTTGCAACTTCGATTCAATTCCACCTTGAGGTTGACAACAGCTCTCTGTCACATCTCGAGAGCAACGAGATATTGCCCTGTTACGCTGCTTCTGTAGCTTCACCTGATCAAAGCACCTGTGAGGACAGCCTTGCGAACAAGCAAAATGGTACATTGAGCAATTGCATGTGCAATCTAAGCAACCCTAAATGTCTAGTGTAAGCTTGGCAGAATCAGCAGCACTGGTCTTGCACTACCTTGAGGGCAGTGGCTTCTGCAAGACAGCTGGCACTTTTAGAAGGTACAACTTGGCTATTGTGGTTGCAACGTCGTCAGGTCCAACCTGTAGCTGGCAGGCCACCACACATGACATATCACACGTCCTGAATCAGCGCATTCAGCCCTAGCAGTCAAGAAACTGAGCTTGCAGACCTTGCTGCAGAGAGGCGAGAAAATTGTTGGCATCAATTGTCACTCCTCCGAGTGTGAAGTCATTGGACACTATTCTCAATGACTACGTCCAGATAAAAGAGGCTGAGATCAAGAGAAAGCAGTTTGCAGATGCAAATCCTTTGGTGAATGATTTGCTGGCAGTCATAGACCGGCATGTAGGCCAGTCAGCCAGTCAACCCAATGAGACGCTACTTCCAGCTGAAGCACAGCATAAGCAGCAGTCACATCAAACTGTTGCCACAAAGAGACAAGAGGATGCCGTCATTGGCACAGCAGATGTCCAGGCATGTCAGCAGCCCATGGCTCGAGTGGCAAGTACTGCTGCTGAGCAGAATGCTACACCTATGTGTCAAAAGCCGCCGCTTCCTCTGCCAGCACTCGCCAGCAGGCATCCATCCAGTAGCCAGCACAGGAAGGGTGCTCCTCGAAGAAGGGTTGAGCAGAGCAACAAAGTACCATCCCCTATCAGCAGAGTGACTGTTCTTGCACCAGGTGTGGCCTTTATAAGCGGTCAAAGAACATGGCAACAACCTGTGTGTCGTGATGTGAGGCACCTTGCAAATTTGATCATGTTGCTTTGCCATGACCACATGCCCATCTGCCGGCAGTTGTGTGCATCGGACAATGTATTTGCATGTATCTGCTGAGGCATCTGTGCTGCTTTGATACTCCACGACTGACATGCAACAGTCACTTGCCAGACATGAACCCCAAAACAGATTTTGATCCAAAAGTAGCCATGACACACTGATGCAGGGAGAGCTGCTCAAGGTGCATCTGCCAATAAGTGGATGGACCTGCACATGACTGATGATGGGCTGTCTTGCCTCATGCATGATGATGCCTTCCAGGTATGCCATACCTTGTGAACAATGCTGTGCAGGGCACCATGTGTTGTTACAGTTCTGAAGCATTCACAAAATCCTAAACTGGGCAGTCGCTGCAGTTCTGAAGCATTCTGAAATTCCTAAGATGAGCAGCTAAAGCTGTTCTGTTGCAGCTGCTACCATCCACCTCCACCTCTAATTTACAACTTCATCATGAAGCAATCACTTGATTTCTATCATGCAGTTGACTGTCTGTTTTGACAAGCGTTTTATTTTTCATGCAGCAACGCTTTGCTGAGGGCTTGGCTACACATCTCACCTCAGGAGCAGATGTGTACAGCAGCATGAGTGTTGAGTATGATGACGTGCTGGCTGGCTTGCCTGCAGACCCCAACATGGCCGGCCTCCTGGAGCCCCTGGTCCTGCCTGCAGAGGCCTACCAGATCCCTCCACAGCTGCACAGAATGGCGTATCAGCAGGATCACCATCAGCCAGCTAGCGCCTGCTTCACGGGTGTGCAGCAACAGCCTGCACCCATTGACTTGTCTCATCCCGTTTCAGGCAGACCTGGACAACCACAGGCTCCCAGTCACCAGCTAGCCTTGCCTGCTTCCAGACTGTCCCTTTCTGCAAATCAGGCTGAATGCACAGGTCTACCACAGGCACATGACTCCGGTGTTGCAGTGCAGTCAGACGGGCAGCAGGTGCTAACAAGTGCTGAACAGCTGCATCTGTGTGCAGAGCAGCAACTTGAACACCCTGCTACGCTTGCCGACGCAGTGGAACACAATGCAACAGATGAGCAGCAGCAGCTGTGTTGGGAGCAGCCAGAGCAGGAGCATGAAGATAGTGTGCCTCAAGACTACCATATGGCAGCCTTACCACAGAGTGATGGACACCATCATGTAACAGCTCCAGCAACACATGGTTTGCCTACCAATGCCAGCAATGTACTTCAAGAGGGCAGAGCACAAGCTCAGGCATTGCCTGCTGTCAAAGCAGCACAACAGGAGGTACAGGCTGTCAGAGCAATGGTACCTCAGGCTGCTCAGGGCACAAAGGTGGACTCATCAGGTATGCCAGCATCAGCAGCCCACACAAGTGGCCAGCAGAATACAGCACTGCCTGATCTCAGCAGCTGCAGGCAAATGGTGACGGCTGGAGCGCCAGCCTTGCTGGCAAACAATCATCCAGCTGAATCACAGAAGACAGCTTGCTGGCAGCATCAACAACAGGGCAAGCATATTGGTGCTGTTGAGCAAGCAAGTCTAGACAGCCTGTATGCTATTGTCTTCCCCAATCGGCAGGCTACACAGCCACCAACTGGTAGGCTTCTCTGCAGGCTGACCATGACCTACATTTGATAGCTTACAGCTGAGTAACAAGACTGTTTGTACTGGCTTACAGCCTACAGTCCAGCAACATTCTGCCTGTCATTTGTTGGCAAATTATCCATGTGCTGCAGCATGTAGTTGCATGAATTTGCAACACTCCAAGCATATGGTGATGCAGTGAACATGCCGCGTGGCATGGAACATGTTGGCATTTGTTTGAGTTTGCACCTTGCCTGTTTGCAGGTGCAACACAGCTGCCCAGCGCTTTGGCAGCGGGTCTGGAAACAGTGAAGAGCAACAGTGCCCAGGCCATGCAGCAGCAAGGTACATTGCCTGGGCTATCCAACTTGCATAACAGCAAACTCAGTGACAGGATAGCACAGCCTGCTGCTGGCCAGAACAGGAAACAGCAGCAGGGGTACGCAAGATTGCCCGCTCACCAGCAGCCTGGCAGTGGCACTCCATTCAGCAGTGATGGACATGACTCAAGTGGCTCTGACAGGGCAGTGCGTGCCTTTGGGCAACAAGGCCACAGCAGCTTGGACCAGCGCCTGCAACAGGCATCACACAAGCACGCCCTTGATGCTGGTGGCAATGGCAAGCAAGAGACAGGTGCTCTTGTGTGGGGCAGAAAACAGAAACGTAGACGAGCATCTCCTGCTGAGTCAGCCCCAGCTGAAAGCCATGCTAGCAAGGCCCACAACCCTGCAATGGCTAGAGTCAACAGGGTCTCACAGGGGAAGCAGCATTTAAACCCCCGCCAAGTGTTAGCAAGCTTACCTGCCAACCAGATGAGAGAAGTTGAGCCTCAAGGTATCTGCACCGTCTGGTTGTGAAGGACTCCATTTGAGCATGATCATTCTGCTATGCATGCACACCATTCATTGCAAGTTGTTGAAGATTTACTTTGTGCTGCCATTTTGCTACTTATATGTATGCATTGGGGTCATGTTGAGAAATTACAGGTATGACACACACATCATACAATATCACATGTTTTCATGCTGTTGCACATATTTGTCAAAATTTATACTTACATTGCTGCCGTTGCTGTATACAGGGTACCTAGCAGCGCCGGATGTTGTGACCCAGAGTGCCGCTTTGAATGCACTTCCCGCCAAGGCTCCTCTACAGAGTGGTATATCTTTCGACCCCAATGCAATAGAGGCCTTCATCAAATCTCTGCATGAAAGAGGGTAGCCTTGTCACTTTCAGTGCTGAACAGCTCATGAGATGCTGCACAGAGTCTCTATATACACAAATGTACCATAGCATTACAGTACACGTTGGTTTCTATCATAGTAGCTTGTATTGATGCCAGACTTGATTTTCCGTTGTTGGCACAGACTGCTGGCCAGTTGGCTTTTCAGAATGTTTCCGCATTGCAGTTTGTATTATCACTGGCTTTTCGGCCTGTTTTTGAATTGCACAGCTTGTACAACTGTGTGCACATTCGGCTTGGAAATCTGTCAACCTTTTTGTGTGTGTTTGCCGATTGTTGTGCAATTTTGAGTGATGGGTACGTCTTCAGGTTATATTTCATGGCGCATTCTACAAGGCGCAGAGTTTCTAGCATAAGCACGTTAGAAGCAAACCGGATTTCAGTTTCAAAACTGCGTCTGAAACAAGATGCACACAATCTCTTGTACAGCAAGTAGCATATCAGTACTTTCGGTTGCTACCAGTGCAAATGGCATAGCAAAGCTGCATGCGCAAATTCATGTAGCATCACTGCTCCTTCACAATCTGCATGCATGCCCCACCACTGGCCTTGACGCCAATACCAGACTGGCTTGATGGCAGAAGCTGCACCCCCATGATTAAACCCATGAACAAGACAAACTGCACACCAGGCAATGTCCACGGCCACTTTTGCATTGTACGGTGACCATGCAGATTGAAAGCATTGTAGGGCAGATAATTCTGATCTGACTCATGTGCACATTGTCATGATGCAACTAAGCCAAAGCACAAGGAATCAGCATGACACAAGGCAGACCTGGCAATATACACTGGACAGGCAACTTGCTTACCAGCATCAACGGCGTCAACCAACTCCAAATTGGCCAGAGAGCGGTGAGAAATCTGCACATTCATCAAGTATGTCCTGAAAGCTGATTGTGGTGTTAACAATAACATCTTAATGGTGACGCTGCTTATGATCAAAGGATCAGCTCATGCATTGCATCTCAAGTGAACAGCGCAATAATGACTTGCATCGTGTTACGCAGATGTGCTTTGTACAATCAACAGACAAATGAGTGCTCAGGTGGCCACTTGACTTACCCTATAGTTGCAGACAGTCCTGCAGCTGTGCCTATGTGGATTGCAACAGGTGAATGGTGCGTGATGTTGCTGACAGGCTCCTGAGAGGAGCTAAGCAGTGGTCCCCTGTATCAGTGAGGGGTTTCGTCATTATACCTGTCAGCATGAATACTAGCAGAAGCAGCAGCCAGCAGTGACATTCAACAGTTGCATTACCAGATGGCAAGATACAGGAAGACAAGCATGTTCACGCCTAAGCCAGCAATACCAAGGTAGTAGCCTTTTCTGCAAGTCACAACCGTCTTAGTCAGCATCACTGCGATTGAAAGGCTGGAATACTATGACAGACAAGCATTGCCACAAAGCAACAAGGAGATGCTAGTACCTCCATACGCTGGGGTGGTGCAAGACCACTGTGATCAGGTCATGTCTGCCGTTGCCATAAACAACCACAGCACTTGCCAATAACACCCAGATGAGACTTTCAGCCTTGGACATCACTCACTGTGTATATTTGTTGGCTGCTAGTTGTGTGAACAGTTTAGTGTGACCTGGCGTCAGCTGACAAGACAGCCAGGAATCCTGACGAGAAGCAGCCTCTCAGGCGTTGTTTGGAATGTTTACCGGACACGGCTTATGCTGACCCTGAGCAGATAGGTCATGTCACCTTCGCTGAGAGGCAACCATGCCAGGTAGGTCGTGGCAGGTACGGGCCGATCAGACAAAGATCGCTCGTTCAATACGAGCCCTGCAGATCCACACAGGCCTGGCCTTGGCTTTAACACTGGTACGCACGCACAAGGCGTTGAAGTGAGCGTCCGCCTGGCGATGATTGCCAAGGCCTTATGTGCAGCATATAGGCTCCTGTACTGTACGCCATAGGTCACCAACAATTTTGCAAATGCAAGAAAATGCACAGCCAGTGCAGCGCCACTCGTGACTACACGGTGTGTTCTTGTGGTCCTATGTAGCATAACACAGTTGCAAGCATTCTTTTATCCTTTGCAGTGCTGAGGGCACCCAGCACACCTGGGTGAAGTAATGCTCCCGTGGTACCCAGGCGAAGTGTGCGTTGTATGTACCCCGCCACCACAGGACACAAAAAAAGACATACTTGTTGAAGATGCACAGCTGCAATGGTGGTCTCAGGCAAACTTGGTGCATGATGGCATGCGGCACAGCACTTGTGTCAAGAAACCTCTATATTTTGTAGTGGCTGTGCAGTAGGCCCAGAGGTTTCAGGTCACAGGCTGCTGCAACACATAGTCTGAAAGCAGCAACTTTTCTGGCTTGTGCAGTGCCATCTTTGCTGCCGTCAGAAGCAGCAAACAGGAAGGCTGCAGATGTTGCAGCAGTGTATTGACCCTACCGTGTCGTGTGCAAACGATTTTATCAAATTGCTGCGTTGTAGCAGATGGCGGTCAAGGCAGCAAAAGCAGCTCAGTGATCACTCAGGAGAAGGGTGTCATCCAGGACACTGTCAAGCACAACCAATCAGCTGCATGAGGTGGGACCGGACTATGAAAGACACATCTGCTTGGAGACAATGGATCGCGTCGGTATGTGCCAAGGCAGCCACGCAAGTGTGAAGTATTGATATCATTGATGCTGAGCAAATTGCCAGATTTTACTGTGAACTGGTTGCAGCCCAGAACTGTCTCATGCTTGTTTTCACATCAGTTGAATCTCATGCACCATGCTTGGATGTCCAGATCTAGAATCTAGACAGTGCAAAGGGGGCATGGAAAGTGCAATTCCAGCTGCAATGGTCCAGCTGCAATGGTCCAGCTGCAATGGTCCAGCTGCAATGGTCCAGCTGCTTGGTCAATTTAGTGTAGTGGTGTCCTAGCAGTGCATGCAGCAAGCATTGCCAGTCAAGCTGTGTGAGTCAAGCACAGCAAAGATGCTGTGATGTGTCAGTGAGAGACATAGCTGCAGCAGCTTTGATTTACATTTGGTATCCACACGTATTCAAGCATTACACGTTTGCCAGATGGTACAACATGGTAATAACAGGTGACATGAAATGATGGGTAGACTGTACAGTGTGTCAGAGTCTGAGGTGATACTGACGTCTGGCTTGAGCAGAGGGTGTACACAACAATGGCATGTGTGGAGACAGGCAGACTACTCATGTCTACAAAGCAGTCACTAGATGCCTCTCATAAAACACGTTGACGCCTGACCCAGAGATGGCTGCTCAAAAATGTCCTGTTGTATACAGCTCAATTGAGACTGCTGTACCAGTGACATCCCGTCACTCGTTACTTCTTGATGCAGTTGCCTCCAGAAAAGCAGACAATCAGGAAAATCACAAAGATCAAAATCAGGATCACAAGTACGACAAGGATCTTCATCTTCATATTTTGCCACCACATCTTGCTGCGTAGTTGTCGCCCTGTCTTGTGGAACTTGTCGGCCTGCACACATGACCACCACATTAGACGGCCAAACTTATCAACTAATACTATCCGAGTTTGTATAGCCTACATTTTGCAGGTGCCATGATGTCTACCCTGATTAAACAAGATGGATGCACCATGATGTAGATGATTGGGAGGATGTGCCCACGGATTGCTCTGATTCATGGAAACCAGCTATCTCAGTGACAACACAAGATATTGAGTCAAGCGCCCAAAAAGCATGCCGGTACACTGATGTATACCGACTGCTGCACCAGTTGCTGCAACTGTATGGCTTGAATACAGATTAGTGGCACCCAAGACATGGACATGCCTAGACCAACTCAAGCAAAGCAATGCTATTTGTGGTTGCGCGCAGCGTTGCAGTCTGTGCTGCAGAGAAGTTGAGGCAGGCACATGTTGCCATGCCAAAACGTCTTGTCAGCAGAAGCATGTTATCTTTGTGCTTGAACCCCTGGCAAGCTTTGTCAAATCGCCAACAGGGACCTACTTGAAAGCGAAGATTATCAGTCTTGTCTACCAGCAGCTCAATCTTCTCGCCTCGCTCCAACACTCGCTCTATGTTGTCCACCATGATGTTCTTCACCTCATCCACCTGTGAAAGATGCAGCTCAAGAGCTGATGCTACTGCCCAATACCACCTGAGACTGCATGAAGCTGATCACATGCTGCAAACTGCATTGCAATGCTGCTGTCTTGCCAAATGCAACAGACGGGAGCATCTGTTCTAAATGCATGATAGGGAGGTAGCCCATGCCATACAGGAAATGTACGGCAGTGCATGGTGTCTCAGGCCATACACAACAGGTCTGCAGCAGAACCAGACAGGCGGATGACGGACCTTCTTCTGCACAGCTGCCACTTTGGTCAACTCCTCTGGGTGCTCCATGCAGTAGTCCATGTGCATCTTGAGCCGTGGTCTGCACAAGGTGAGTCACTCAGCAAAGCAACAGTGTCACCGTGACTGAAATGAGGACAATGCAGTCACTCACCCAAAGACCTTGTCCAGGCTGTGTGCAGGGGAGGTTCTGCCCTTGTCTGCATATTTCTGCTGAAACTCTTCCCTGACCTTCTCCAAGAAGGCAAAAGGCACTTGCCTACCATAGCCTTCATCAGCTACCACCAGAAAGGCTGCAAGAGAAGGGCACATGAGTGCCTCACCCCATCAGAAGCAGCAACAAACGAAAGCGATCGAGCAACTTCGCGACTCACTGAAGCCACCGTCTACAAGATAGTTGAAGGTGTGACGATCGCAAGTGAACGTGAATTTGCTGTTGTCTGTGGGACACTTTTCAAGACACTGAATTGCAACCGTGCTGAAGTTGCCTGTGTATGAGGTGTAGTCAGCCAAGACTGTGGTGCCTCGCGACACAAAAGCGTAGATCAAAGGCATCCTGACGACCCCACTAAGACGACTTTGATCTTCAAGTTGTCAGTGAGACGTGTGCTGCCGTGGTCTGAAACTTCATGTCAGGGCTGGGCTCGCGCCAGGTAGCTTTTATTTTGGGAAGGTATGAGTAAGCCGAAGATGAGGAACGGAAATGGCCCAGAAAGGCGCCTACTAGGAAAGCTGGGGCCAGCTAAGTAGCCTCTCCGCTGTTGTGTGGAACATGAGAGGGGGAATGCATAAGAAGCTTGATGTATTGCAGTCCTTGTTTAGTA
>JAABUP010003656.1_pt1 | contig 26864 bp, 27 predicted proteins | sample 5559201 | NCBI WGS metagenome assembly JAABUP01 (sample SAMN10711887, study PRJNA513373) | rock metagenome | isolation source: Antarctica rocks | place: Antarctica | reverse complement strand
CCTTCCATCCCGGGATCTTCAGCCTACACGGTCCCGGCAGGCTTTCCGACCTCCGCTTTCAGCTCTTACTGGCAGAAACCGGTAGCCACCAAAGAACCCCAACCGGCTCTGTACGATCCGGTACTCAACCTCACTTTTCCCCTGAACCTCACGAACCCGGCCACCTTGCCCAAGACTGATGGTGATCCCATTGTTTATCCTCAGCCGGTAGCCAATCTATCGGATTCTTCGCAGGAAAATCTGTTGCAAGAAGCATTCAAGAACATATCTGGAATCATCCTAGGGGATGCTGTGAAGGGCAATTGCTCGAAATGCCAAGCGTCTCTGGGTGTGGCCAAAGTGCTCGCCCAGAACGCACCCACCAGAGTGCCGAGCCTGTTGGTTGAACTGTGCGAGGCGTTCAAGTTCTCCTCCAATGCCACTTGTGTGGACAATTATGCGGCTGGCAGTTTTGGAGCAGTATGGACACAGGTTCTGGCGTTGGCGGATGTTGCTGGGCTTGATGGACAGTACATTTGCAACGATCTGAGCAGTACCTTTTGTCCGGCTCCAAAGGTGTCACCCCTCGACATCACTGGCCTTTTCCCAAAGCCTAAACCCGCAAATGCGTCAAAGCCTGCTGCCTCCGGCGAGCGAGTCAAGGTGCTTCACCTATCAGACTTCCATATTGATCCCAGGTACTCCGTTGGATCAGAGGCCAACTGTACAGGTGGATTGTGCTGCAGGACCAATGTGCACGCTTCAGGGGCGAGTGTTGGGCAGGTTTCGCTGCCTGCACCGCTCTATGGTGCTTTTAAATGTGATACGCCATACTACCTCGGCCTAGCTGCCCTACAGGCAATCGCTCCTTTAACAGGCACAAGCGGCCCCAATTCAGCTGCTTGGACCATCTATACAGGAGACCTCGTCTCTCATGACTCCCAGAATCAGCTTTCACGTGCGTATACGGAGTACGCAGAGACAAGCGTCTACGACCTTTTTAAGGAGTACATTGGGAGCCCAGTGTTCCCTGTGCTTGGCAATCATGACAGCAATCCAGAGGCAATCGATGCACCTCATAGCCTACCGGGACCACTTGGACAGCAGTTCAGCTGGAACTACGACCATGTAGCTTCACTGTGGCAGCAAAATGGGTGGATCAATTCATCGACTGCCGATGAAGCTAGGCTGCACTATGGCGCTTACTCGGTCAAAAATCAGTATGGCCTGCGTATAATTACATTGAATACGGACTTCTGGTACAGGAGCAACTTCTTGTGAGTATTCAATTCTCTGCTTCCGGAACGATCATTGACAAACCTACAGAAATTACATCAACACCGCCAACCCCGATGTATCAGGCATGCAAGCCTTCCTGATCTCCGAACTCCAATCCGCGGAAGACGCCGGCGAACGCGTCTGGATCCTCGGCCACGTCCTCACCGGCTGGGACGGCAGCAACCCGCTCCCCAACCCCACGAACCTCTTCTACCAAATCGTCGACCGCTACTCCCCGCACGTAATCGCCAATGTTTTCTTCGGCCACACCCACGAAGACGAAATTATGATCTACTACGCTCACAACGGTACCCAACAGACAAGCGAGAATGCACTCACGCCAGGCTGGATTGGCCCGAGCGTGACGCCCTTGACGAATCTGAATAGCGGGTTCAGGATGTACGAAGTCGACACCGGCAGCTTCGACATCTACGACGCCTACACATGGTACTCCGACGTCTCCTCCTTCCCACACCTCAACGTCTCATCCACCGGCCCTGTATACCAATACGAATACTCCACCCGCGAAGCCTACCACATCGACTGGCCCACCACTGCCCCCCTAAACGCAACATACTGGCATGCTGTCACGGAAGCAATGGAGACGGATATTGGATTGGTGAGCAAGTTCAATACGTTTGAGGGAAAGACTAGTGTGAAGAGTCCGAATTGCACGAACGTGGCGTGTCAGAGGGCGAAGGTTTGTTATATGCGGAGTGGGAGTGCGGCATTGGGGAGGAGTTGTCCGCAGGGGTATGGGAGTGTGCAGAGTGCTTTCAAACCAACTGCGGGGGGGAGTTGAGAGATCGTTTGATAAAAATTGATGGATACAGCTTTGTAAGAAGCAGCGAATATAAAAGTTTCTACCCCTGAATCTCCTAAGTGTGCGAAGAAGTGTGCTGAATATATAAGAGATGCTAGTCTGACTTATATTAAAGTCGTGTGATTTCAGGTCCTTTTCCCGGCGGATGTCATATGCTCTTAGCAGCAAAACCCTAATAGAACTTTATGGCAAGGGATTCGTACCTGTAGATGTCCCTGCTTCCGAGTTATGCTTTCCTTACAACTTCTGTACTTAAGGATCTTGACTCAGAGTCTTACATATGAAGTTCGAGCATTTTCCGTTGTAAGCGATCTATATGAGAGAGATTGGTTTGGCGCGCGTCGAAATTCGGTAATCTTTGGGTTTTCAATATGAGGGGGCATAAGGTTGTAATTGGGCGATCCTTGGGGAATTTGGTGTGAAGGATTAAACATACGAATCCCAAAGATATATACCCTACGCCTTTCTTTTCTTTAAGGGTTTTGACCCAAAGTCTTATGAATAAAAGTTAAGTACTTCCCGCTATGCATTATATTAAGGGGAGTTCGCTAGGCTTTCCAATATCTCAAGTAGATTTAGAATCGTAAGACATTATGGTTTTAGAACGGTGCGGCCTTCGAGTTTAGCTTGGGAGAGAGATTGGAGGAGGAAGATTAGAGGGCTTTATTGGTCCAAGCCGGGATGAGCTCGCCGTGACATTCCAAATCGTATTATTATGATATGTGTGGTTTATACGAGAATTTGCTGACTTGGCAGGAGCAACAACGTCATCGCCAAGGATTATCTTGGAACACCAGCAGAAGGCAACCATGTAGCCTTATGATACCTCACAATTCACAATGGCATCACCATGGATACCGAGAGTTCGCCAACAGTCCAATTGACTTGGACCCGTGCTGTATCGTCGAGTCGGCGCCTACATAGTGATCCTGCTTAGGTAATTGGCAGATACAACGGTATTCATGAGGCTACCTTCGATACTTTGAAATATCAGAAATGTCTCAGCCTGCGCATATCCCCAATGCGTGGATACGAGCCCGAGAACGCTTCATGGAAGATCTGAGCGAAGATGAGAAACACAAATATCTCGAAGCGTCACCAGAGTCTATCTTCTATGAAGCGAGCGCCGCAGAAAAGATCCATCAGTCGAAGAGTAAGAGTCGTAAGATCCTGGAGAAGTTACAACCCTTTGTCAACTCGGTGAAGGCCTACGGCGAGGCATTAGACGTCTTTGCAAATACATATCCTTTGGTCATGAGCCCATTGTGGGGCGGCTTTCGCATTGTACTCATCGTAAGTACTATGTATAACTTGGGCTATCGCCCCTCTCAATTGTATTGATAAAGTCAGCTGGCCCGAGAGACTGGTCAGTATTTTGACAGAATCGCAAGCATGTTCGTCCAAATCGGCAACGTTCTCCCTTGTTTGCACATTTATGAGACTCTTTTTCCTCATCATGAACGACTACTACAAACTCTTTCAACCATCTACTGTGATTTACTTCAATTCTGCTATGATGCGAAGAAAGTGCTTCGAAAGCCAAAACGCTCACTGTTCACTACATCGTGGAAAGGCTTTGAAAGTCAATTTGGTCAAGTCATAGGTCAATTTGAAGAGCATCAGAGACTAGTGGAAAAAGAAGTCAAGACATCGCATTTGATCGAGTCAGCTGATTCAAGGAGTCTTGCACGCTCAGACCAGCTTCAAGCTGCGCAAGAACGCAAAGGTCAGTTGAAGCAATAGCCATTGGCGATCCGGATCAGATGTGGATGGTTTGATTGCTAGGTTTTCCCTGCTGCCTGCGCTGACCCATAAATTAGAGAACGAAAGGTGGCAGGTTTTTCGCGCTTTATGTGCGGTGGACTACGAAGAGCAACTAGCAAAGCTCACCGAATTGAGGCATGAAGGTACTGGTGAATGGTTCACAAGGGCAACAGCATTTAAAGCATGGACAGAATCGGCAACATCTTCAGGGCTATGCTGCCGTGGCATTCGTATGACTTGGGGCGTTCCACCCATGCTGTACCTCGGTGCTAACGTCTTATTCCAGCTGGTTCGGGGAAAAGTATTCTGATGTACGGCCATCAATTTCTCCCCATGGACACTCTTGCTTACATTCAGCAAACTTTAGGGCGAAATTCATCAGCGATCAAGCAAATGGTACCTCAAGGACCGATACGATTACATTATACCATTTTTGCAACTTTTCAGAGCCTCTTTCGCTACAACCTAGTCAAGTCTACCGGACGATACTGAAACAGATTTTTGTACTTGGTCTTATGTTTGAAGACATCATTGACGCCATCGTCCTTGGTTTTAGAAAAGCGGCTGGTGGTACACACGAGCGTGAGCTCTTGAGTCTCTGTATCAAGGCCATATCATCTTGTGACAAAGTAAATTTTGTCTTCGATGGACTTGATGAATGTGATGATGATAGCCAAAGAAAATTGTGTGATTTCCTGAATCGCCTCACACAATTCGAGCAGCCCAGGATCAAAGTCCTAATGACGTGCCGAGAAGAGGAAAAACCTCTTAAGTATCTCAAGCGTTTCAGACACCTACAATTGACCATCAAAGCCTCCATGGCGGACATGGAATCGTATGTCTCCAGTAGAATAAGGTTCGGCGTCGAACGCAATGACATTCCACTAAGGGATCCGTCACTGGAAGAGGAGGTAGTTCGTGCGCTGGTCTCTAACGCGCAAGGAATGTTCGTAAGCTATACCAACGCGATATTGCATAAGTCTCACAAGGATTGGCAGGTATCTATGGGTGCATTTTCAAATTCTCGAGCTATCGGAAGCAGCGTCTCCTGCAGCAATCAGAGAGATACTCGGGAATCTTCCACACGGTCTTTCCGAAACCTATGAACGCATCATTGATCGAGTCAGTATATCTTCGAATGCAATCTATGCTCAACGAGCAATGCGTTGGGTCGCTTGCGCAAGGCGTCCAATAAGCATCGGAGAACTTCAAGAAGCTGTAGCGTTCACTACCAGTGACATGAGTTGGGATATCGACAAGGTGGTCGATGGTGATAAATTGCTCCAATCTTGTCGTGGATTGATCGTCAGAGAAAAAAACTCCAAGGTCCGATTTGCACATCATACTGTTCGCCAATTTCTGTTGGTTTCGAATGACAATCACCAATCCTTCGGTCTCAACAAGAAAAACCATCCATTCCTTTTTACGATAGGTCACGCCGAGCGTACGATAGCTGAGATGTGTGCCACTTATCTTTGTTTCTCGGACTTTGAATCTGCGCTCGTGACCTCAGAAAGACAACGACATCTTACGATCAATACCATTTTCAGGAATGGGGGTCCGGCAGCCATTCCTGCAGCTTTGGGTCTCAATAAATCTATCCATAGCATCTCGTACAAGCTCTTCGGCAGTCGATCGAATATGAAGATACCAGACATCGATTTTTGCAAGTATGTGGGCGGGCAATCTGCGCAAGGCCGACCGTCCTTGCCCTTGCGGACAAAATATGGTGCGTCGTTTTCGAGCCCTACATCACTTCCAAGTCTGGATATCTCCGATCTTCCAAGATTCCTGCTTTCGATATTTAATTCATCGAGTCGCTTTTGACATTTTGTATCAGCGCTGACCATATAATAGCGCTGCTAGATTATGTTGTCGAATTCTGGCCATGGCATACTAAGCAGAAGCTCGATTGTAAAGACTGTATCCAACTTCTTCAGCCCGATCTGAAGAGCTTTCTAGAGGAGATCGCTCGACAGATCTATCCTTTAGATGAACAGCAGGATGCAATAGCCGAATTGTGTTTCATAGGACTTCTTAAAACTTTCAGACGCTTTTGGAATACTATCCTGGAAAGATCTTTCAGTTTCAAAACATGTCCTTGGGGCACTAACCAGCATTTTGGTCCGAACGGATGTAGTGGATGTCCACCCCCATCCGAATCTGAGGAGCTGGTCGACCTCTCTGGGATGTCTGCTCTGCATTGGGCGGCCCAGTCGGGTCATCTCCCAATCTTTCATTTGTATGAAATCTCCCTACCTCATTATACAAATCATGAGAGGTACCATCAGCAGACTCTTATCCTAGCCTCCAAATATGGTCATCTAGAAGTCGTTTCTTTACTGCTCAATGCGGGTGCGGATGCACTTGATAAAGCGGCTCTCCACGAATCGTGCCAGGCGGGGCAAATTGAGGTATTGAGATGCTTAATTCGAACAGCAGGCTGGCAACGGCCTGGAAGCTCAGTCAACCTTGTGCAACAGAAAGTGTCCTCGATGAGATTTGGGCCTCAACAAAAGACCCTTGGCCATTGTGCAGCGGAGTATGGTCAGCTGGATATCGTGCAGTATCTTTTTGATGAAGCCTTGATCAGTTGGGATACCGACGCCGACGGAAGGACTTTACTGCACTATACTGTGATGGGTGGTAATGCAAACATGGCTGCATTACTAGTGAAGCATCGGATGTGTCGTCTCGATGCTCAAGATCTAGAAGACGAGACACCGCTGATGTTTGCGGCGAAATTAGGCCATGTCAAGATTGTTCAAGTACTATTGGCGGCCGGGGCTGAGAGCAACTTGCGTAGAGGAAAGTATGGCATACCACTACCCACAAACTTCCCAGTGGCCCTGATTGGTCTAGATTATCTGGTTGACATCAAGGAACCGGCTCACTTAGGACCTATGGCTATACATTTGGCAGCGATAGAAGGCCATGCTGGTGTCCTGGAAGCTTTGCCCTCAGAGAACCTCTACTCAGAAAGCATAGCGTATTACAATGTGAGGAATTCTCAAACCGGTAGTCGAGCAATATGCTTGAGCGTGATGCAATGGGCTATTGTTTATGGTCATGTCAAAGCTGTGGAGTTCTTCATCAACAATGGTGTCTGTCTAGACCAAATCGCCGAGGTCCCATATGTTGCTTCCTGCGACCATTTTTTTACGGAATTGCACCTGGCGATTGCTACCGATAATGGCGCACTGGTCGACATGCTTTTGAAATATGGTGCAGACTCCGGCATGCGAACGGCCTGGGGGTTCGCCCCAATTCACATTGCGGCCATGCACGATAGGCAGGATGCCCTACGTGTCCTACTCACTGAACAGACACGATCCAATCCCCACTTGGACTGCCAGGTAGAATCTAGGTTTGAGCACACGATGGGAGGTTGGACAGCACTGGACCAAGCGGTATATGGAGGCAATACAGATGTTGTAAGAATGCTGGTTGAGGCCGGCGCAAATCCAATGATAGCCTCGGACAAGGGCAACGCATCAGTATGTGGAAAGCACTGCCCTATCTTTGCGGCTCTTGAGCAGGATAACATGAAATACGAAATCCTCACGCTCCTCTACGAGGCAACAGCGCCTCTATTCAGTGATACAGGAATTAATGATCGTACCATCTTGAGCTATGCGGCCCTTCAAGGCTCACCACGAAAAGTCCAACATTTACTAGATCTTGGAGCAAAGGATGCTTGGACAAGTGGATGCGTGCTCCTCATGGCCGTCATTAGCGACAGGGTTGAGATAGTCTCAATACTCCTGAACCACCCTGACCTGTATCATCCTCGTGAGAGGATATTGCAGGAAATAATTGACGATGCCCGTCTCAATGCTTGGAAGTACCTAGAATCGAGTCCGGGACTCCATACAATTACCGAGTCTATGCTCAAGCAGGCTATCAAGGACAGTCAAAGGTCGTCGAGCTGCTAGAATCTACTTCGGCAAGGTGGAGTGGAGCTCATGCCTTGAATTTTCGTTCAAGATGTCGGGAGACGTGTCTAAGCGGACGGCCAACTCTGCCACTCCGATTCGTTTTTTCGGAGGGATGCGGAGCCTTTGGGTCAGATCGGAGGTGTGTCATCGCCCTCGAAGTGGTCGATTAAATCTGGCTAGAGTCTGATGCTGGTGAGGTCTTGGACTATGCCATTCCTTTTGGATGTCAAGTGAGGTGGATCCTCAAGATTCAAGCGGGTGCAACGAGCCCCTCATCACTACTTTGGCTGCATAATGCTATGTTCATGCTCTCGCTGCCGCACACGGCATGGTAATCCACCCGCCATCGGCAAAGTCAAGCTATTCTGGCTTTGCCTTTCTCCCGGCTTCTCCCCAAGATTCAGCTTTCCATCCACAACCTCGTCAAACTCATACCTCCAAACCAGCGTAGCCACAACATAAACAGCCAGCAACTCCGCCATCCTCTTCCCCAAACAAGATCTCGGCCCCCCATTAAACACCGGAAACTCAAACGCGCTCATACTCTTCACAGTCATCTCACCCCCTTCCTCACCACCTACAAGCCACCTCTCAGGCCTGAACTCATCAGCATCCTCGCCCCAGATGGACTTTGAGCGACCCATAGCCCAGGTGGCCCATATCACGATGGCGCCTTTTGGCAGCTGGGTTCCGTCGGGGAATGTGGTTGGGGCGGTGCATTCTTTTAGTTCGATGGGGACTGGGGGGTAGAGGCGCAGGACTTCGTTGAAGAGGGCGGTTGTGTAGGGGAGGGTGGTGGGTTGGATTGAGTTGTAGGATAAAGGGATTTGGGTATCTGATAGTTCCGAGAAGATTTTCTGGGTGATGGGTGGGTGGCGCATTAGGGAGTAGAAGGTCCAGGTTAGGGATTGGGCTGTCGTGTCTCGGCCTATGGGTGGGAATGCTTAGTATTGCTAGGGTCAGAGGTGATGCGGATGATTTACCTGCAGATAGATAGTTCATGGCGGCATCGGCAACTACTTGACGGTCTTCTATGTGATCTAAAAGGGAGTTGATGAGATTATTTTGTAATGGGTTTTCAGTCTTAGTTTCGTCTTCAGCTTTACTCGCGCTCGCTTGTCTCTTATCTACCGCCGCAGAAACAATCTCATCGCCAAATTGTTTTACTTCGAAGACGGCTTTCCGGAATGGTGCGCCAAAGATGTATTCTTTTAGTTTCCAGAATGGGTTTTGGAATCGCTCTCCTGTGGCGCCTGATGCATAGTCGAAGGACTTTGAGAAGGGCAGGGAGGCTGGCATATCCATCTGAAAGCAAAACATGTCAGCCCGTCGAGGGCTTTCAGGATAATATTGCAAGTCCATACCAAATTATGGCTAATATGAAAAGACCTACATCATAAGCCACCCTCCCCATAAACCTCGTCGTCAGTTCCAGCACCACTTTCTGCAAATCCACTGAAACTCCTCGCTGCGCGGCATCATCGAGCTCGAGTACCGTGTCTGCTAGGAGGGAGGGGAGGATGTCGTCGATGAAGGCTTTTAGGTTGGCGGGGCTGAAGAATCGGAGGCCGGCTTTGCGTTGGATGCGCCAGAGGGGGCCGTCCGCGTTGATTATGCCCTTGCCTGGGGTGGGGTGGGGGGGTTAGTTGGGGGGGTGGGTATGATGCAGAATAGTACATTGATGTTTGGAATATTTTGTGATTAGGGAAAACGTGTGAAGGAAAGAAAAGCTAATTTGGGGGAAGGGGCATTTGGATCTGATACTACGCGGCCTTTAACAGCCCTAGAGAAAGTATAGACTTCTAGTCGACACCACTGAGATGAGATCTATTCTTGGAAATGAAATGAGATATCACTCAGACCTCCTGCCTCGACAAAATCATCACATACCGAATAAATCCCACGATCTCGTGCGGAAAAAGTCGCCCTTGACGAAGATGTCGTTGTTCTTGAGGACGTGCTCGATGTTGACGGGGTCGTTGATTACGATCCCTGGTGGGAGAGATGGGACTGAGATTTCGTAGGTGCTGAAGCCGGTTTGGCGCTCGCATTGGACGAACCAGTCGAGGAGTTTGTGGCGGGGTTGGAGGAACCAGATGCCGTTGCCGGCGAAGGGGAGAGTACCGGGTGGACGTCTGGTTGTTTGGGGTTTATTTTTGGATGTTTGATTGAGTGATGGGAACGTACGGTAGTCTCTTGCCGTGTCTGCGGATTGCTGAACGCTGGCCTTGGAGGAACCACAGAATTACGATTACGACGATAATAGCAATGAAGGCATACATCGCAGTTTTGGATTAAAGAGATCTTTTCAAAGGACTGGATATCATGAAGACTCAAACTTTGCTGTCAACGCACGACAGATCATGAATTGTGTGCTATGAGCAACCATCTGCGCCTCGGGCAAGGTCTCATCAATTTTGTTCAATTTTGTCTGGTATCTAATCGCCCAATCATCCTCAGGTCGTACCTGACGGGATTGATGTCATCCCGCTGCGACTCCTTGTTTTTAAAGCCGTGCAGCCGTGTACTGCGTCTGCTGGCAATGACACCCCGATTCTGGTTTTCCTGGGGATGATTACTTGCCGCAGCAGCGACTAGCTCCCCAACAGACTACAGTCTTTACCGCAGTGATCAGCGAGATACGGCAGGTCAGCACGAGCCTGCTTCCTGCGATCACACTTTCTTCCTTGTCGTTGTCAGAGTGAGGGCATCTACCATGTCTCCCTCTGCAGTCAATGGCAGCACCTCACACGATCGTTTCGAAAGTCACTTGAACCTGTCAATCCTTGGACTTGGCGTCGACTACCCGCCCTTCTTTCTCGGTCCCGAAGCCCTCGAAACTTTGGCAAACCGTTTCTACCCACCGTCAATAGCGTGAGCGTTTCAGTGCGACCGCACTCTTCTTTGCCCTCAACGAGAAGGAACGTCGTGTCTCAGTCCGCTGACATGGTTGTGCTAAAGGCTCACCAAGGTCCTCTCGATCAATCGTTACACCGGCATCGACACTCGTGCTGCCATCGGCACCATCGACCATCCTCTCGTTAATCAACCGACTGCGCCCACCATCACCGAGCTCAATGAGTGCTTTCGCCAAGAAGGTGTTCAATTATCCGTCAATGCATGCAAAAAGGCCATAGCCGAATGGGGAGGGACGGTGGATGAGATCACGCACGTCGTATCTACAACTTGCACGAACTCGGCCAACCCTGGCTTCGATCACTATGTCTCGACACAACTCGGTCTCAGGAGCGGGGTGGAGAAAATCCTGTTACATGGAATAGGCTGTTCAGGAGGACTCGCAGCGATCCGTGCTGCCGCGAACTTGGCGCTGGGCTCGTCCTTCCGGAAAAAGCCTGCCAGGATTTTGGTCCTGGCGTGCGAAATTTCCAGCGTCATGGTCAGATCGGAATTGGACTCGATCGATAAGGAACAAAAGACGAGGATTGGAGTATGTTTGTTCAGTGATTGTGCATCGGCCGCCATACTCAGCAATGGAGTCGGAGAAGATGAGCCTTGGACGCCGATATACGAAATTCTCGGGTGGAAGCACGACATATTAGCAGATACAGAGAGTGATTTAGGCTTCGATGTTGATCCGCTTGGTATGTTATTAGACGCTAATTTCTTCTTGCTTAAGGTACGACTGACTTGTGTAACAATCAGGTTGGAAAGTCGTCCTCACACCTCGAGTCCCCGCCATGGCTTCCGCCGCCGTATCCCCCGCATTCCAAGACCTAGTTAAATCCCTTCCAGAACTCCACAACCATGGTAAATTGCCAACAGCACAAGACTTCGATTGGGCGCTCCACCCCGGTGGGTCCACAGTAATCACTGGGGTGGAACAGGCTTTGAATCTCACTCAAAAACACCTAAGGGCCAGCTATGAAATTTACATGAAGTATGGGAATAGCTCCAGCGCGACGATTATGTCTGTGCTTAACCAGATAAGGAATAATGGAGAGGGGAGGGAGAATGTGGTTGCTTGTGCGTTTGGGCCGGGGATATCACTTGAGATGATGATGCTCAGGAGACCGAAGGGTTCGACGAATGGGTTGCTGACCGAGGATCTCGATTGAATACTTGTGACCAGGATGGGAGGGCTCCTTACCGGGTGTCCTCGGTTGAAAATGATGAATGAGATGGTACACAATGGATTAGAAGGCTCTTTAGACCAGGTGCGTTTGCAGCGATGATCCGGAATATCTGGCAGGCGAGCTTTCCATCATAGAACTTAGACTATTAAAATAGCTACTACACACCTACAGCTCGGAAATGTATGTACAGCTTGAAAGCGAAATCGACCCGCACACCGCTTTCCACACCAGCCCTCTCAATTGACACTCTCCTCCTTAACCCCAATGAAATACTGCATGCTCCCCACCGGCCACGTATGAACCTCACTCCCCGTCTCAAACCTCCACCCCTCCACCCCCTTCCCCGTCCGCCTAATCAACTCCATGACCTCTCCATCTCGCCTCGTCCTCAAACAGCTGACAAGTCCGTCAAAAACAACCACAAATGGCACCACCGGCACCACATACGTCCAAAACAAATGCCCCCAACAGCCCCAGAACCAATACCAGCTGCCAAGCCACAGTAAAGGAGCTAGGGTCAGTACCGTGAGCAGATTCCCCACATCTCTCCCTTGCAATTCGAAGATCGCGAACCCGTCACTTGTTCCTAGTGTATTTTGTAGGATGGAGATGGCGAGGGGGTCGGGGAAGTGGTGGAAGGCGAGGCTGAAGAGGCGGAAGATTTTCTTTTCGTTGTGGGTTCTGGTGAGGGCGTTACCGTAGGTGGGGGTGCCGGCTAGGGCGAGGATGTTTCGGGGGGCATTGGCTGCGTCGACGGAGGTGGGGACGTAGCGCAGGTTGTCGCTGTTTTTGGAGGCGCGGGACCAGGCGCTCAGGTGGGGGTGGATGTCTGTGAGGACGAAATCTACACCTGCGTCTTCCTCATCGTCCTCTGCGTGCCCGTTCTGCGTCGATTGGCCATTCAATGCCTTCTTCTCCTCCCGCGACTGCGCTAAGGACTTGTTGACTTCGCGCTCAATATATGGCGTCGGCCCCCCCGCGCCGGAGCAGAAATCGACGAAGGTGTAGTTGCGGAGATTTGAGGGGCCGAGGACGGATTGTAGGGATTGGGCGACGAGGGAGGCGGGGGAGGTGGGTTGGAGGAGGGGGAAGCGGAGGGTCCAGAGGAGGGTTAGGCAGGATTGGACGTGGAGGCGGAGGGTGGGGGGGAACCAGGGTTGGTCGTCTATTTCGAAGAGGCGGAGGGGGGGGATGGGGAGGGGGAGGGTCATGGTGAGGTGCTGGAGGTGCGTGAGGCGATGGGCGTGAAGAAAAATGGTTGGGTCGACATCATCATGAAATGCGACTCGGCATAGTTGCCCTATTTATTGAAGTCAAGGGGTCTTGGCAACGTCCGTACCTTCCTTCATGGATACAGTCAATGTTTACCATAAGTGACTTAGACAGTCGATTGACTGCTACTATCTTTCGGTAAGAAGCCAATTGGATCAGTAGCGAGACAAATACGATGTCCCCAAGAAGTCGCCTGCGAACCTTGTCAATGGAATCGAATCAAGCATTATGCTCAACTTGAGCAGGCGTCAGTGGATCAGTGTAGTTACTGGCCATCAGCTCTTTCGTTGGAACATAGAGCAAGCGACAAGACCCGACTACTGACAAACAGCATGGTCCTACGCTCAGCGTCTTTGGCATCTCGACCATTGTCTCTTCCTCTACGCTCCCCGCTGCTCACACATTGCTCCCTACGTCCCCCTCGTACAGAATTCAACGTTCTACCCAGGCTCTCTGTACGCCCAGTTTCACGACGACACCCGATAAATCCTCGTCGTCCTCCCCAGTATAACCGCTTCGAAAATGCCCAACACGCCTATAATTTCTGGCGCGTCTCACGCACATTTCGGGTTTCAACTGGTGTTATCATCGTGGGCTGTGGTATCTTCTATTATGTCAACCTCGAACGCGTTCCAGTAACCGGCAGGCTTCGCTTTAATTTTGTCTCGCAACGGTACTTGCAAGAGCGGATCGGGAAGCAGGAAGCTCAATCCATAGCGCAAGAGTATGGACCGGTGCTGCCGCCAAGCCATCCAGATTCCGAGATGGTCAATAGGGTGCTTCGGAGGTTGATACCGGCTAGTGGACTCGAGCACTTGAATTGGGAGGTGAGGGTCATTGATGATCCGGATCAAGTCTACGCGTTTGTGATGCCTGGAGGGAAGGTCTTCGTGTTCAGCGGAATATTGCCCATATGTCGCGATGAAGACGGGCTTGCCGCCGTCCTCGGGCACGAGATCTCTCACGAGCTCGCTAATCATACCGGGGAAAAGTTGAGCAGAAATTTTTGGGTATTTCCATTGATGGTTCTAACGGCGCTATCCTTTGATATCTCGCTCCAATTCTCCGCGTACATTTTCGACTTAGTGCTTAAATTGCCCCCGTCGAGAAAGATGGAGGTACGTTGAGCCCGTTGTGTCGATCGTATAGGATGGCGATCTCCTTGCTGACCGCAGCGTTACAGTCTGAGGCAGACTACATAGGTTTATGTATATCGTTCCGTTCAGTCACTTGCCTAGCATACAAACTGATAGTAGTTAGTGATGATGTCTCAAGCTTGCTATGATCCAGCCGCTGCGGGGGAATTGTGAGTGTGATATCCGATTTCATGACGACTCCGCTAAAACGTGGCAGTTGGAAGCGTATGGCAGACGAGGAGAGACACGCTATACCACAATTGCTGTCGACGCATCCAGGTGTATGTCATTGGCTCATTAGTGTTGCAATCCCTTGAAGCTGACAACAACCAGGACAAGAGACGTATGGAGAGCCTGCAGGAATGGTAAGTCTTCGTACTGAGAACTCAACATTGGAGACAGAACCCAGTGCAGGAATTGACCATCGAGCAGGCTTCCCCAGGCGCAAGCTAAACGCGCTGAAAGCGAGTGTGGGAGTACAATCGGCTTCGGTAAGTAAATCGGAGAATCTTGCGGAAAACGTGTGGCCGGCCGATCTTCCTGTTATATCGCTGACTGGAGTTTCTTCACAGCTGAGCAATTCAGAGAGGCATTGAAGAGTGGCGAGGATAAGTTTTTGTGGTAGTGAACACTTCAGTGTGTCTGGTATTGAGGTTCTGTATCATTAAGAACAACATGTCTTCTGGCATCTGTTCCCAGGTTACACGTCTTTGGATATCTTCTCACCCCAACAATCTGTCTCAGCGCAAAACTAATCCACCTAATGTATCGCTGCTCTACCTGTTCGAAAAATTGCCGTCCCACTCCATTCACCACAAGGTCCGCCGATTCCAGCCTAATCAGGTTTTTATATCCATAATTGATTTCAGCTCCAACGCGTCTTTCCATTGTACGACATGAAACCCGTCCTGTAGTTGTGGCCGCCGTTTCAAATTTTTGAGTTTTTCTCAAGGCTGTGGTGTTCTATACTTTGGTGCACGTGTGGCTGGGTCATGGTGTGAGTGACTAAACGTCCGTGGTAACTTTCCTGGTACAGTTTTGTTTTCTTTGCTTCCTATAGGCCTCAATATTTCAAATTCCCATCCCCACGCATGGGAGTGATTGAAACACCTCGGCCTTAGTTTCGGACCTGCAGAAGCACCACTACGCTGTACTGCATGCACGCCAAGCGGGCGGGAAGAAGCCTAGCCAATGAACTACTTCTTTCAAGAGAAAGGGGCATGAGCTGCAGACACGTCGCAACATACACCACTTTGGTACACGTTCATGCATGTTCTGCGCCACTTGGCTGTGGAAGACGTTCTCTGGTTCCCCCTTCGCGCTGTTTACGAAGATTCTTGGCCTTGATGAGATCAGCCAGACTTGTCTTCGTCACTTTTACCAACTCTCGACTTTTAATCTGCCCTTTCTGCACTTTCAAATGGGCCCTAACAGACAGTCGCCCTGGACGAGAAACGAGAACAAAGGGCCAGGATGCATCGCTTTCGCCGCTATCATGACCACCCTGTCGTTAGTATTTGTCTCTGTCCGTTTCTACGTGCGGACGCGCATTGTGCGCGCAATTGGATGGGATGACTGGGTAATTCTACTCTCCGTGGTTAGGGACTCTCCGCCTGCTGTCATTGGAATTTTTCCTGACGTGATTGATAGGCTGCTGCTGTAATCGTCTTTATCGTTCACGTCTTGAGTGTCTCTCAAGGTTTTGGCCAACACGTGTACAACCTGAGTACTCAGCAACTCGAAGAGATCTTAAAGTACGGCGATGCAAGGCAGCTATTGCAGCAAGTGAGCAGCTGCGCCTCGAAGATATCTATCTGTCTCCTCATCTTGCGCTTGTTGGGAAGAGCCAATGCCAGGACAAGTCGATTATTTCTTTACGCCCTCATACTCATTTTGTTTCTCGTGAATCTCCTGAATATCGTCACTTTGATAGTCCATTGCAGGTTGCTCAAAAATTAAAGCTTTGAAAGCAGCTGTCAGAGTTCAGGAGTCCAGAAAGGTCTTGGATAAATGCAGGCAGGTCTGATTTATGCCTACATTCTGTGTGGGAATACTCTAATGAGTTATCAGGCATCTCAGCGTTCGTGGCCTTTGCGCTTTCGTTCTTCCCGGTATTCATTATACGTGACTTGCATATGAATCAGAAGACCAAGATTGGGTTGTGTCTTCTCCTAGGACTAGGAACATTGTAGTCATGCCCGATTTAAATCGTACGGTACTAGTACATCTTGCTAATGAGTAATAGTGACGGTGTATGTACCATAGTGAAGACAACTCTAATATCTCGTTTCTACGAGAACATAGACCCCACCTGTAAGTAGCAACACATCCATACCGCTGGTATACTCTGACCTTGCCATAGACACTCTCATGCCAAATTTCATTTGGGCTGGGTCAGTAGCATAGTGCATGATGTACAAAGCAATCGTTGACGTGGTCAGAACCAGACTTGAGATGCATGTCTCAATCATAGCCGCGTGTATTCCCCCAATTCGTCCTCTTTTCCGCATTTTCAGTCCTCCGGGGGCCCGCCCTAAACTTCGTCGAATCAAACGCAATTATACCATACAGGAAGATCTGCTTCCGCGACTACCAAAGGCTGCTCTTCCACGTACTGCCGAGGCTGACGAAGAGTATGGAATGGTTACATTCTCTACATCTGTTGCTGAGGGAGACCACAGTGCCGATGGCATAAGTGATAAGAGTATACAGCCACTCTATGGTCCACTGGGAATCAGAAAGACTATGGAAATTAAAGTCTCACGACAAGCTTCTCACGATGAGCCACTTGCTGTTACAGAGAAATCTGAGGATTATTTACACAAGCTAGGCGAGAGAACACGCACGAGGATTGAGCTTCCAGGCACGTATGTGCAACTTTGTCCCAACAGTAGTAGGCATGGGCATTGACTTGGGTGAAATAATACACGGACTTGATTTGCATGGGCAGGGAGGAATCACGACATAGCAAGTATCTGGCGATCCTACTCCCAAGGCAAAGCCGGAAGACGTCTGCCACTCTAACTCGATTACACCCAAACCAACCTGTCTGATTCCTATCGATGAGTCCCCTTCCATGGCCGAATATTGGAGCCAACAATGCGTAGGACCACGAAATCTCCCTGGCCATTTACAACAGCCCCAAATCCATCAGCTTTCTTGAGCTCCGTGGGAAGCATTAGGCCGACGAGCTCATATCACAATATCTCTTTGAGGGCATTTCCCTGCTTCCAAGTGATGCCAAGAAAGTAAAGCATCTACCTGCTTGAACATGGGAGGTAAATGAGCTGTCAACACATGTGAATACTGGTGGAAATGTTCCGCGTATTCGGAATAACATCCGTCCTTCAAAAAAACATGAAAAGACAACAAAATCTAAAAAGGAGGGAGATCTCATAAAGGTTACCTTCGCATCTCACCTCTCACGGCCCTTAATCTCACTTTGGAGTTGAGACCTTCATGAAGTGTACTTTGTCTTTGAATCAACGAGCATAGATGAATTCATGTCCACCGTCCCTCACCACATCTTTTGCTACCTAACATCACTTCGCCACTACATACCATCTCTACACCTTGGTTTCAAATCCTTGACATTTGAAACCACTCGACAATCAAATCCGTCATTCCCTTAACCTCCCTTTAATCCGCCCCTCAAAAGACAAACAGCTCATCTTTTCGACATTTAGACCTGGACCATTGATGGTCGGATACTGACTCTTTCAAGATGTATCCTCTACTCTTTCCCAATATCCACTATTGGTGGTTTCCTATTGGCAACACCCCAGCCGTGGATTTCCTCAAAGATTTCACCCACGACACCCAAACCAAGGTGAGGATACTGTTGCTCGGGTGTGGAGATCCTCGGAGTATCCTCTACACTACGTGGTGTGAGCGAGGCGCTGGTGAGTTTATCGTCCACAAGAGACTTCACAGCATTCTGACCTTACTTCTCAATTGCAGAAACCCAGAGATCTTTTGAGTACTATGCTTGCGATGTCGAGCCAGCAATCCTTGGTCAGTAACACAGACCGCATCCCTCACGTTAGCATAGCTGACATCTCCTTCCAGCGCGAAATGTCATTCTAATGACTCTACTTGGAGACCTTGGTGTCTCTCCCTTGTCTCCAGACGCTACATCTTCGATGGAGACGATTTGGAATATCTTCTATCATACCTTCATTCCGGATCACGATATTCGGAAGTTGCAAGATCATGCGGCTGATCTTGTAGCAGCATCGGAGTCCACAAGTACATGGACCGACTCACGATATGCTAAGTACATTACGTTCCTGAGCCAGATCACTCTAAGGGAACTGCGAAAATTCTGGCAGCAGTATACAGCGACCGGGAAATTGTCTGCTGAAGAGCGATCTGCTTTCGATCAAGGCATGCGAAACTCCATTGACCGGGCAAGTAAGACCAGTATTGGATCTGACCATGTTCCCACCAACGGAATTCGGTGCGCTGGTGCCCATTATGAGAACGCATGCGAAGCAGTACGATTATCGCTTCAAGGTTACAGCAGCACGGGTGTGATATGTGGCAATCAAGCAGACATAAGAAAATTACGAGATAATGGAAAAGGACGCGCAAACCCTACATTTGCATTCTCATCCGCTCCGACAAAGAGATATGCCGTTCATTACGGGATCAATCCTGTTGATTCGTTCCACCTAGCTGAAGTCTTCGACCAGGGTTACCGTGGAGATCCTGCACATGAAAAGATGGTTTTTGTCGCAAAGGCTCAGTTTCGGACTTGGTGCGATGCATTTGTGACGACTGTGAAAGAGAGTAGGATCAAGGTTATCTTGCATTACGGTGATGCCATCAGTCTTTGTTACAAGCTCCAAGGGCAAAATTTCGACAGAGCTGGACTCTCGGGCTTCGTTCCAATTTTCAACGCGTACTGGTCGGCGGAGGCCCTCCTCCTAGATGGCCCTGCACACATGCCTGAAAATTTACGCTTTGAGATAATTGACACCTCGAACATCACAGATCTTGTCGGAATCCTAAACGTACTGCCAGCCACCGTCCCCCTTTTGAGTCGCAAAAGATTCTCCGTGCTCTACACGGAGACGCTACTCCTTCAGTCCGGGAGCTCATCTAATGAGCTTGAGTTCAATCTTTGCTCCGACATATCCACGATGTCAGTTCTCATCGGTGTTTCGCCTACTGACCACCTACTGGGGCATAGGACCGACTCCAACATGGTGGAAACGGCGTTACAACTGCTGAGTCAACGATACAATCGGCTCCGTACATCCTGGAGAGCTCCAGCTTCGGGAGAATCTGAGGATTGCGAAGATGGCGATGCTGGATCTCTAGAATTCCAAAGCCTTTGGGTAGATGTTGAGGAGTTGAATGACTTCTTGGCTCATCTATATGCCAAGATGTTCGCTGGTGATGATCTCGACGCACTCTCGACCGCTCTGAAGAAGATTCAGCTCACGGCCTCAGATTTGCAGACAGACCCCTCTGTACCCTCTGGTAACGTCAATCCATACACTGCATCGACTTTTGTGGCGATTATCTGTCTAATCTCACAAACCATTGATACGGATTGGAGACCATGTCTCGACCATACCATACGCAAATTGCGTGTGCTCGAGAACTCGTCAGCTGTCAGGGGTAGCGTGCAGGAGACAATTTTGTATCTGCATTTGTCAGGGATGCTGGAAGCCAATCAGATCATGGCCTCCATACCTCGCTGGGCCGGTAATCATAGTGTTTTGTTCCCGTCAAGTTACAGCATGGCAACCTTTGACCCTCTGAGCTCTCCCGTTTGTCGTCTAGCCATCGCTGTCCCGAATGACGAATTACAAGATTTCATGCCCAAGCTCGACTACAGACTTGGGAATGACCCGCTTCATGTCTCCATTCATCATGTAGCGAGTGGGAGGGAAGATGTCTACACCTCAGTCAACTGCTTTTTCGGATTTCTAAAAGCCGTAGGAGAAGCTGACGTTCACTACGCAATCGAAGAGGACCCGTTGGGATGGTATGGTTCATCAGATCTCATAGTGACATGTCCGGTCCTAAGTTCCTCGGTTCTTCAGGGATCAATCGTCGAAATGTCAGCTGCTGTCACCATCAACCCTTTAGGCACCTACGACGGCCCGGACAAAACCATTTATAGATGCGGACTAGTGAATACGGAACAAGTCAGATTTCTGAGAGCGCCCTCAAACGATGGTGAGAGTTTGATTGCAAGACTAAAGGGAACACAGAGGAGAGAACCCCATATTAGTGCGCGCTTAATTGGGCCCAAAGTCCTACATCTCAAAACCTGCGATATGATCCCGAAAGGCTCCGAACAATCTAAAGCTCTGTCTGAGAAAGCTGGAGTTGTCATCACGCAATCTTCACCTTGTACGATGACAGTACAAATAGGGAATACAGTGCCTAGAACACTGAGTTTCCCATACCTAATCAACGGCTCTGCCGCAAAGACCAGAATTGCGAGGGCAAGCTCTTGGATTGAAGTGAGTGTCCCAGTGAGTCCAACTGGAGTCAGCGCAGGATACAACATCAGCCCATCCCCAGCCGTGCAAAATGGATCCATTGTTAGCTCTTGGATTATCCCAAGGGTCAACATACTCCAACAGCCAGTCGTAAGACTCGAAGGCGACTTAGAATGGCTCGAATATCATCTGTCGTTTCCGCTGAGTGAAGAAGAAAGTTCGATTCTCCAAAGTCACCCAAGAGGCTCCCCAACGAGACCGAAGAATGGGTTGCTGGACTTCAAGCAGACTTACAATTTGGTCGCAACATCGTTCGCGGGAATTAATCTATTGACACTTTCAAAAAAGTACAAGGCTTTCTTCTTTCATTTGAACGGTAAATGTGAGATCTGTGTCTACATCAACGCCTTGCGACATGATAGGAATACAGCATCTGTCTTTTTGGATGCCTGGTTGCTCCCGACTGCCCACCTCCGCTCACCAGTTGCTCGGAGCGAGTTCCTGCCCGTTGGCATTTCAGCAGAGGAAGCAGCGACATGGAAACAGTTGATGCCAAGCCTGGTCGAGCGATGTCGCCATGGGTGGAGCCACACCCCTAGGTGCGAATACAAAGCTACCGGTCGTATTCCCCTTTCGATGGCCCCTGGTACGTTACCAATCTGCTCCTGCGGTCATGGGAAGGCATTAGACGGCTATCCGAAAAACAACAAGCGCTTGAAAGATCTGGCAAAACAGGCAACGCGCATTGCTATTCTTCCTATCTTTCCAGGGCCTTTTAGCTCGAGGACGGTCGACGCGGAAGTCTTAGAAGCCATAGCAATGGCAGAGGGAAAAGAATCAGAAGCTTTACCAGCGTCCAGAACGGAAATACCGACTCATCGCCCGCACAAAGCTACCAAAGCCATTGCCGTACGGAAGTGTCATCAATGTGGAGCACAGAAAGAGGGTCTGATGGTTTGTGCCAGGTGTGAAGCGGCTTGGTATTGTGGTAAGGAATGCCAGAAAGCGGCATGGAAGGAGCACAAGAAAAAGTGCAAAAAGTGACTTTCGGGGAAACTCTTCATCGTGAGGGGGTCGGGAGCAAAGTGCCATTGGTAGAATAGAATGTTACTCATAACCAGTCCAAATCGAATTAAGAGAGATGTACCCATTTCGTGATTTGGTCTTGCTATTATGGTTCCCTTTTAAAGACTCTTGTTAATTGGTCACGATCTCTGGAATAAAGTCCACAGAGGGATTCAAATCGGGGAAGGTTCAGTGATAGTCGCTCTTGTATCTTACTTAATAGCCACGCAAGATAAAGAGAATTCCCTGAAACCAATCGTCTTATAAGTGTGTCAATTGAAGACCAAGTTTCATGAAGTCGCGAATTATGTAGCAATAAAACCCACCAGCCACGTCTCGAAACCAACATATCCTCACTCACAAACCCAACACATATTCAAAACCACCAAGCCAAAAAGAAAACAACACCCCCCAAGAGAGCAAAAGACTCACAGCACAGCATCACTGTGAAATTCACAGGACGGTGTACTGCTACAGAAATCCATCTCAAGATATTTTAACAATATCTTGAAGAAAGGATTTTCTTCCGCTCAGACTCGAACCGACCAAATCTCACGCTAACTTAAATTGATTATAGTTAACGCGTATCTTGAAATTTGGGGTTCAATGAATCTGCTATGCCTTTGAGCTAGGTCTCAGAGTTTGCCTAGGCTCGGAAAGCGCTTATTGTATACTTATACTATTATTGATAAGGCTGTGAGATAGTCGTGCCGTGGAGGCTACTTATATGTGTGTCGATAGCAGCTTTTAACTTATCGGGATGGCTTTCGATGCTTGCTTAAGGGAGTTTCTGTCATGGTTGAATGCTAGTGTGATAGAGAACGCTCATATTCCAGGTTTACTGATCCGACAAACAGTCGAACAGATTTTCATCTTTTAAGCCTACTTACGATCACTATGACCAAAATGTGTATCCCACGGTGCGGTGCGCTGGTTGCAAAGTTCAGGGCGAGCGCCAAGCGACTTTGCAACCCACAGCACCATAGGATAAGACTAAACGAAAGTAAAGAAACACTCTCTCTCATGTAGCAAGTCCGTTCACATTCATCCATAGCTAAACACTCAATATCTCCAAGAAACAACGTCACCTTTCTAACCCCTTCATCTAATCCACCCCCAAACCCCCCTCCTCCTCCCCATCATCCCCCACCCCACTTCCAACCCACCCCACCCTCACCAGAATCCTCCCCTCATCCCCACCATTCATCCACCCCCTCTTATACCTCCTACCCATCTCCCTCGCACACCGCTCATTCACCCACGTCGCCGCATGTCGCAATTCGTTCCAGCTGGTATGATCGGTTTCGGTGTCGTTGGTCATGCTTATGGTGAGTTTGCATCTGCCGGCTACCTCGGTGATGGGCAGGCTGAAGGGGTCGTTGGGGAGGCCGGCGTGGAAGGTGCCGGTTTGGGGGAGGGAGGGGAGTTCGGTTATTGCTTCTGTGCGGGGTGGATGGCGGGTTAGTGGTGGGGAGGTGGTGTGGGGGGTTGATAGGAAGAGGGATCTAGGATTGGGGTGGACGTACGAGCGCAGGAATAGAGAGTGATGTAGAAAGGGGAAAAGGGGAGGGTGCTGCTGCAATGTATGAAGTCCAGAGGACTTGACGTCGTGTTTCGAGTAATTGGAATATTGACTGCAATAGCAAGTGACGAAAAGAAGAGAAAGAGGCCGATTACATCAATTTTCTTGTAGAAAAGTGAGCCCATGTCTCTGTACGGATCAATCATCGGACTTTGGCTTTGCATTTTCTTATAATGCTCGAACGACTTTTTGTTCATAAAACGCTTCAGGGGTCGCGATTTCCTATAAGACGTCGGTGGCGCTTGTAATGTGCACAGGATATCTTCATGAATCAAGTTGAAAGTATGCTTATCCGATTAAGGTACGGTACGTCTGATCGCTTACGGTATGCTCACGCGACAAAGTTGGGGTACTTGCGCCGTTGATGCGCACCATCTGCAGGTCAGGAGCAAAGGCGAGATATGCCGGCAGTTGAGTAATCTCTCGATTACATAGACATCGCGGATCTTGTGGATTCCTAGTCGGTATTTTGATAGAAAATTGTAGTAAAAGCGCTGACTGTGAAAGCATTAGGGATATCAATCGAATTCTTATAAGAGATACGCGACTTTCACATATATGGAGCCATTATACTTGGTTCCACTTGAATGGGTTCAGACTCCCATAAAGCCATGCCCAATCTCACCTTATTGATCCGCCTTCTTAAAGCAAAATCTGGCATGGGACATTCTCGCATCGGTGCACCCTGACCCAGTGTGCTCCATGGATAATTATATTAAAGCATGACAGGAACATAACATACCAAGAGGTCTTCAGCCTCTTTCCCTTTAAGTCGGTGTGCACATCGAAGAGCAAGAATCTCCATCCAACGTAGCTAGGGGTGAGTGATTTCATCCAGATCCTGCTATACATCGCATCTCTACTCCTGTCTTTTCGCAATGTTGCAAATATCTATAGACCTCGAGATGTCCATTCTCTCTCGCTAGCATGGCAAGAGTGTTGCCCTTTCCATCCTCGAAATCAACAGAAGCTCCAGCCTCGACTAAGGTCTTTACCATCTTATAGTGACCTTTCACAGCGGACCAATACACTAGCGGAATCTTTCCATTACCAGGTTCAAGTGTGGTGCCAGCGGCAAGCAGTGTTCTTATTCCCAAGTATTCTCGACCAGGATCTACTGCGAAGAATAGAGGATTGAAGCCGCAAGGATGAGAAGAATTAGGATTCGCTCCACGGACTAAAAGATCTTTGACGGTGGCTGTGTCATCTCGCAGCACGGCAACCATCAACCTCGCAACGTTAAGGCATTTGTCCGGTGGGTCTTTAATGCCAAGAAATTTGGAAAGTTCGTGGAGAATGTCTTCTTGTCCAGTGCTGGCGACGATTTGGAATGAATCTGTGACATCTAGGTTGGGGTTTTGCTCTAATAGCCACCGGATCTCCTTGCGGCCATTTAGTCTGGGCGTTGTCAACGCTGCATTGAAGACGTCTTGTGTAATCTCGACTGAGATACCTTTTCCAAGAAGCAGGGAGAATAAGCCTATCGCACCAGACTTCCGCTTCGCGATGGCTATAAACAATGATTCTCTGATGGACACCTCCTCAGCTTCTGCAAGTAAGAATTCAATAATTTCAGCCCCAGAGTAGAGATTTTCACCAGCTCTGTTTATAAGACTTTCGGGCACTTTGGCTAAGCGGCCTCGGTTCCAGAAAAACGTAAAATAGCGTAGGTTACCATGCTGTGCTGCTTGTTCGAGTATCTTGAGTGAGATTGGAACCTGAATAGACCTCTCCGCTACGGTGCATTTGAAGTCGTACTCAGGTGGACCGGTGTGCCAATACTCAACGTGACCTGAAAATGGTCGTATCGCAGCAACCAGTAACTTTTCAGTAATCATTGTAGGCTCAATCCAGCGTAAAAGATTTTCTCCAATGGCCTTTTCCTCGAGTAGCGTTAATAGCCTGTCTTCTGTCATATTGATTGGACCAAAAAAGTCCTCAAGGGTCAAGATAATCTTTCCTCCTTCCCTTCGATTTCTTGTTGCCTCGATGAAGACCTTTTCCGGGAATGTCCTTGAACCAGATCTCCTCAACAACATCTTGACCAGCGCCGCACCGCAGAAATCATTTGCAGCTGCTGCTTTCAAGAGGACATCCAAGATGTCTGTAGTCTCAATGCAGGCTAACAATTTTAGCACGACATCCATTTGAAGATTAGCTACCGCCTGTACCACCACATCCTCAGTGACCCCAGCGGTCATATCTCGGTCCAATAGTTCCCGCATCACCTCACTGCCTCCATCGTGATTTTTCGCGGCTGCCATAAAGACATCTTCTGTGATCGAAGATCCTTCCTCGCGATCAAGTAGTCGGCTAATCACTCCCGTTCCTTCCCTGATAGTTCCTGCTACAGCTTGGAGCAAGCCCGAAAGCTCTTTGGCAACAATGGTCTGGTCTGCGTGTTCCAAAAGTATGCAAAAGCCAGGATTCTGCCAGAAAGCCTGCGACGCAGCTTGCATTAAAACCTGGTCGCTAATCACACAGCCATGTTCAAGCAGCACATGTAAAACTTCTTCCCTCAAATTGGGGGCTGCACTAATTAGCACATTTTGTGTGATCTGTCCCCCATGGAGAAGCAGCATGTTTAGCCTTTTGGCCGTCCGTAATTTTGCCGCCTCAATCATCGCTTCTTCCGATATTTTGGCAGCACCACCACTCGCGAGCAGCACCTCCATGAAAGCGTCATCCTGAAAGCTCCGTGCAGCTCTTGCCATCATCTTTGGAGTAATACACGATGCTCCTCCTCTGTCTAAAAGGAGCGTAAATTGCTTGACACGCGTTCCTGACATCGCCGATAAAAGGAAATTCTCGGTCATGATATTATCCGTGGTTCTTGACAATAGCGCACTGAACACTTCCACCGAAGCGCACCAACTGGCGTCGATGAGAATTCCTCCCGTAACGAGTATATTGGGGCATTTCCCCAAAAGTAAGGCCACGGTCTCGTCTTTTCTCGCGCGAACAGCCATAGCCAGTAAATGTTCAGGTAGAAAAGAATTGCGACTGTCGCTTAATAATTTCAAATTCCTAACCCTGTTAGTGGTTTCTGATAGTGCAGGTTCCCATATTTTCCCGTCGTTCATCAAAAGATCGAAGATGTCAAGGTGACCCCCAATTATTGCCTGCAAAAAGGCTTTCTGTTTCTCTTCATCGCCAACTCGTTCGTTCTGCAAATATGAATCAACAACTTCAGAGAATCCATACGTAATTGCGACAAAAAACTTTCTCGAGTGGAGATTGCTATAGCTGCTGAGAAGATTTTGAAGTCGCCACAAATGTTCTTCCTTCTCTGGAAATCTTTGCCAGTACCATTGTGACCATGTATCAAAGGCCGACCCGTCAACGGCGTTTTCCGAGAAGAAAAGCTTGAACGTGCAGCCAAAGCTACTCCCTGTAGATCTGCTGTCCTGAGAGGCTAGTTGGCAGTGATTCATCCAGACAGAATTAGCGTAGGCGAGGAAACTAGCAGATG
>JAABUP010003655.1_pt1 | contig 26865 bp, 26 predicted proteins | sample 5559201 | NCBI WGS metagenome assembly JAABUP01 (sample SAMN10711887, study PRJNA513373) | rock metagenome | isolation source: Antarctica rocks | place: Antarctica | reverse complement strand
AAGGGGCGGAGGGGGAGTTTGAGGATGTTGATGAAGAGGGAGGGGAAGAAGGCGAGGATGAAGATTGCTAAGAAGAGGATGCTTGTGGAAAGTGATGTTGAGGAGGGCATCAAGAGGTGAGGGTGAGATGATTAGTTTTACATCATTCAGAGCGACGTCATAGGAACACGCAATAACTACAGTAAGCGATAAAGTATTTTTGTTTACTACGGAGGGCCAAACTCGAAAGTATTCATGATTTTACCACGGTGCTTACTCACTGAGGTCACACGATAAGACGAATATCCTGGAGTGAGAGTACATTCCGAATTAACTATGCTAAGCTGGTGCTGCACAAAAGCAACCACATCTTCGTGCACTCGGCATCCTGCCTTGACGTATCGTGAATTCTATTCCCTCGGCAGCAGAGCAAGAGCAAAATACGTATTATCTTGCAAACCCATTTCCTCAACCGGGGCAAGCCGAAGGTTATGGCAGCATGAGACCTTCAATGTTCAAACCTTCCATCTTCATGGAGGATTCCATCATATGAAAGCCTGGTTGCATGAAACTACCTACAAAAGGTCAGAAAGGATACCAAACTCTCAATATGCTGAGACTCACCATCCAGATCCTAGTTCTTCTCCTGGCGGATGAAGTAAGGATACCCTCCCGGCTGAGCGTACTGCCAGAAGCCCGGCTGAAGGTTATCCATGACGTCGTTGGTGGTCCTCAGCGTGTAGCTTCCATCCAGCTCGCGGCACCACCACTGCTGAGAAACACTTGGCTTGTAAGGGATGAGGTTGGTTGGCTTGGTGGCACCGGTCCTCTCAGCGATGGCGATGTTCTCAGCGTCGACTTGAGCTTTACTGGGACCATACCAATGATGGTGGGTGTACTGCTGAGCTGGAGCAGGAGCCGGAGCCGGAGCTGGAGCTGGGGCGGGTTGTGGAGTGTAGTAGTAAGTTTGAGGCTGTTGAGAGTACTCGCCAGTCTGTCGAGTCATATTAGCGAACCACGCAGGAAGTGAATGACGTAGTAGATCAATGCACACAGGGTAGTAGTGTTGCGAAACGTGATTCTTGTGGTGTTCCCAATGATGGTGGCGATTTGTGGGCACGACGTAGGTGTAGAGGTGCGGCTTGTGTGAAGCAGCGGAGGTCGGAGCAGCAACCTCCTGCGGCGCTACGTAGGTATAGACATTCATGTTGCTCCTGGGAGACTAGAATGAGGTTACACAAGAGAGGTTCGTGTAACGTAAGGTTGGAATAAATGGGTTTCGTGGTCGGAGGTGGTTGACTGATGACGTGGATTTCAAGAGTGTCAAGTTGTCGTAACGAGAGGAAGATAGAAGATCAAGTACTGTATGGTTAACGCTACTTACAGGGTAGAACACGGCGCCCTCAGGTACAAACACCCACTCTTTCTTTTCTTCCTCCTTTTTCTTCTCTTTCGGACGATCCTCCAACCACACGTCCGCAAATGGCCAGCAGCAACCTAGACACATCTTGGCCGTTTTATGATACAATACTGCAGTACGCTGTTCTGCTAGTTGGTCGTGGGTTGTAAGGTCCGAAGTGGGAAGGAGAAGGAGCGGAGAATTCGCTTAGATCTTTGAGGCAATATAAGTCAGAGTGAAGCACTGAGATAAGTTGATTGGGTCAGCTCGCTCGTTGGGTATGCACAGCACGAGAATGATCTAAATGCTGTTCGTGTCACTGCCCTGACGAATTCAAGTGGAGGAGAGATGCTTCAAGCGTCGAGGCACATATAGATAAATCAGATGCGAACGTTGGATCATTGCCTGGAAACCTCACATCACCAAAGCAATAGGAGACCAGAATGAGACTGCGATATCTTGAAGCTTCATGTGAGCCGCCAAATACTCTGGTAGCCGAAGTAGTCGTTCTTGATCAGAAAGCGTCTATTTAATACACGTTGCCCTACCTGAGCGCAAAGGTGTGAGCCGAACGAAGGGTTCGTATTTGTACAATTATAGTTAATAAGGAGACAGATAGAATACACACCAATCATACAAAGCCCCTATACAGTCATCTCGTGTAGTCTCATGGGACAGCTGAGAGATTCGTCATCCTCCACCGTCACGAGATATTCCTTTCCGGCAAATAAGTATTGTACGCGAAGGACTTTTCGACAGAGCGGGGCCGGATCGTAGAAACCAATGATTTGGGACTATGAGGCTGTAAGCAAACAAGCTCTGTCAGAAATGATCAAAGACACTCACCTTCATCATCTGCCGGGGTATTACTAGCTGTCCCGAGTCAACTAACGCCGCAACGGCGATAGTGACATCGGTGACCTGACCCCGGTGCCAAAGATTTCCACTTGGAGTGTTAAGAGAGCCCATGCCTCGCGACTCTTTAACCCCATATTCTGCTTTTAAGATGACTAGACCGCTTCGCTCTCTTTCTCGGAGTTGGCGGCGTTCGACTTGGTCTCTCATGAGCTTGACAGCTTGACCGGCTTCGGACTTTCTCTTCTCCAGCAGTCTCCTGAGCTCTTTCCGACGTTTCACTACATCTTCTTTACGCTTCCGCCGGGCTCGAGGTCGAACTATACCAAAGTCGATGGCGATATAGGTTCCCCATGGCACAGCCAGCGCCCACATGACTGCGTTTCTACTCAGAATCTCCGCGGGACATACAGCAACGGGAAGATTTATAGCGTGCCCCAGCCGGCTCCATGAAATCGAGACAACCAAGCCCCTGGTTCCTTGCACGCCAACACCGACACCAACGCGAGCGAAGTCTCCAACCGGTCTGGTTCCTTTGATTGTCCAACCCAGTGAAAGGTCAAGCCCAACCGTACTTTGAATCTCAAGCCTAACACCGCGGGCCGCTTTTGTCATAGTTGCGCTCGATGAACCATTAACCGTGTCGCCAGCGTTCGTCAAGTCAGACTGAAGAGGAGGCTCCGAACCGGTGGCAAAGACGTCTCTGCCATACTGGAGAGAAAGGCTGCTTCCGTATGGTGAAGCATCAACCTCGAACTCCCAGGACTCTTGAGCGCCAAGCTTAGGTGGTGACACTGGGACGAAAGTGTCGGTGTTCTCTGACCCTAACTCAGCACCAAATTTGTCCCCTTCTGGATTGCTTTTCGCATCATATGCTGCAGGTGTTGAAGGGAAAGCCTTAAGACCGATGGACATGTTATTAGTACCACCTCCAAGAGCATATGCGACCTTAGGGTCCACTCCCAGCGTTATCAGAGGGTCTAGAATTCGGGCTATAACATTTGGCCACAGGAAGCCACCACTAGACCATGCAAAAAACACAATGTGTCGATTACCAAGTTGTCTTGAGATATGAAGATCGATGACAGGAGGGACACGCTTTGGTAAATCAGGGAAAGTGGTTTGTAAGCGACAAAGAAGCGGCCTAGTACCTTCGGCAAGATTGACGGCTCGTGTTATCGAAGTCTGTACAATCCGCTGAGGTAGAATCAGGGTGTGGATGGCAAGCATAGATCCTTGTAGGAGTGATGATATCGAAGGATTGGTTGATGGTTTGTCTAGCTTCTCAGGAAAGGTATGCTGTAGACTCCCGCCCAGCGAAAAGGTTCGCGCAAGGACGGCGGGGATCGAGGGCACAGCGGACTATATGGACATTTCAGCTATGGTATCCCACATCCACAGCGACGTTTTCATCCAGAAGGTAGCAAAAATATTGACATACCTTCACTTCTGATTCCTCTACATCATGACTATCGGGAGATACTTGTGGGGTCAATTGCAGAAGCTTGCCTCCCATACCTGTTGCTATAGTCAGCTCAGGCACATCATCTTTCGCGGCATCTGACCAGTGACGGCTGGATGACGCTGTTTTGTTGTCAGCTGAACGGCTCCGCATGCCAGGCCATTGTGGTAATCCTGCATCGAGGATTCTGGTAAGCCAGGGTAGAGGCACTCTGAAGTTATGCTTTATATTCAAATTCGTCGCTTGCACAAGAGGAGGGTATGCTTTTAATGACTTTGGAGGATCGGATTCACTTGAAAACTGAGGAAACAGTTTTGACGTCGGATGGACGCTATGGTTAGGGTGGAAAAGGTACGGGTGGAATAACGGTACGGCATTGAGACGAAGAGTAATTTGCCCCTTTCACATTGTCAGTCGGGCATAGATTGGAACGCAGCTTCAACGATCGAAATTGGCTTTTGGTAAAACGCCGCGCTGTATATAAACAAAGGACGCCTGAAGGAATGAACCTAATGCTTACTCCGCTGCGTACTATCTCTTCCAGAACATCTCTTTCCCTCTTCTTCATCACGGCCAGAAACCATTGCCTGAATTCTTGCTTGGTCATAGCCTTTACACCAATCTGCATGTGCTGGGCTTCGCCTGATCTACCCATAGATCCGCCGACGCCCCACTCTGCCCGTACGCCTTGTTCCCCGAGTAGATCGTACACAACCCTCTTTTGTGGGTTAAGCAGTGTCTCGTATGCCTGCTGTATTCTGGCGTATTGTTCTTCCGCCATAGCACGCCTATGAGGGGGCTGTTTATCCGGGTGGAAGCGCAGGGAAAGAGAATGAAAAGCCGCCCGGACCTGTGCTGATGTTGGGGCTGGAGATCTGGACAGAGCCAGTATGCTGTAATAATCTATGTCGTTCGCTAGATTAAGACGCTGGATGAAGTCCTCATCGTCGATGCCTTCATCAGCGTCATGACTGAGTGGGGCTGAAGAATCATCATCCACTACTGACGCAGGCTCGTCCTGCTCTTCATCCTCAAAAACGTATTCCTCTCTAGACATTGCAAAGTCTTGATGACCATTCAGACCACTCCTTACGCCATTTCTATGTTCACCAGTGCCTCCTTCAGGCCTGTTCAGCTCATTGTCATCGCTGCCGTCCGAAGAGGGAGATTCCGTAGTAGCATCGTAATCCGACTCTTGAAAAGTTCGTGCGTGGTCTGACCGATGCCGTCCGTCTGCATCGGACCTGTCTGCCATTTTGGACCTTGTCTGATATGTCTCCTAACACTGCTCGATTGAAGCAAGAGTCCATGGCACCGACGATGAAGCAACGATGGTGAAGGCATCAATATTTAGAGTGAAGTTGGCTTCATCTAGCGCCGGGATTGATTTTGGCTTGCTCAGGACTAAGGTAGAGTACGTGCGCTTATAATAATAACTCAACCTATCGACATATGTTGCGTTGCCAAATCTGGCCTCAGAATGTCTAGATCCGTTCGCCGCGAAAGTACGCTCTCTCTGTGAATATCGATCGCCTCGTGCAGCATCATGATGAATATCTTTCGGCTGCACGCAGCGGACGGCAACTAATCCTGTGTGTGGGCCCGTCGCAACCTACCGGTGCCTTGTTTAATATTGCCTGTCTTTAAATGTCCTATCACCATCTTTGGACAGTCGCAGCGGACGAGGGATAGTCAAACACACCACTGAGTGTGCTGTTATATTCGCTATCAGCAGTATTAGAAAAGAGACGCTATGGCATTCGATCCCGATGGTCAAACCACGTCCGCAAAGCAAGGTTCGGCTATAGATCATAACGAGCTACTCGTTCATCGGACACGTCGGGCTTCTAGAGCGGAGACGCAAGCCATGAATGCTAACCATCCTATCCCTAGTGGTCTTGATCGACCACCAATCTACATCATAGATCTCTCCCTCCCACCCGCAGAGCGTTATACTCGCCTCGCCACGGACTACAAGTCTAATATCTTTGAGCTGTCAACGCTCTTTGACGAAGTCGTCCCAGTCCTACATCAAGGTCTGCCCGTCGGCTTTCTGAAAAGGGTAGCTAGAACATGTCTTCGTCGCGTTTATAGTAAAGAGCAGACAGAAGAGCTTCGGGGGATAAGCAGAATTGCTGGGATAGACATGTTCTTGCTGATTGCGTTCAATACGTTCTTGGATCTGTTCATGGGCTGTACAAGTGGCGCTGCAAGGGCCGAGATGAATGTTGGAGAAGGACCTAGAATGCTACATTTCCGTACCCTAGACTGGGGCATGGACGCTTTGAGAAAGGTCATTGTACAGCTGAATTTCGTCAGAGGAGCAGCTGGTAAGGTGATAGCTCAAAGCATCACGTATGCAGGTTTCGTGGGCGTCTTGACGGGTGTCAGAAAGGACCTCAGTATCTCCCTCAACTTTCGGCCGAATCACGATACCACAGGGCCTCTAGCGAATTTGCGTTATTATTCCCACCAACTCCTTGTCCTCCTTGGTTTTCGTCCCTCTATCTCCTCTATTCTCCGTCAATACCTTCTCTCTTCCGATAGATCGATGAGCCATCCCACTCTAAAGCATGAAAGCTCGCCAGCGAACGGAACTGCCCTGTCAGAGCTTGCAGAAATCGAGGGCGATCTCCCCAGTAAGCCCACATCAGCGGCCTATCTTATTGTTAGCGACGGCAACAGGACTGTTACCATGGAGAAGGACCATCGTACCGCCGTGGTAAAGTCATCAAGTGCTTTCATCTCAATCACCAACCACGACCTTTCTGCAAAGAGCTCTTCCGACAGTGGGACCGGTACTCGGCACACTTCTCCGACCACTCTCAGAGTGACTGGCATGGAGGAGCTTGTCGAAGAGAGTGCAGAACGCAACGATTGTGTGGTCCGGATGTGGCAACGCTCTCTTCAGAAGCCCAGAAAGTATGGGCAACGTCCTTGTATCAGAAAGAGAGACGTGATCATGTGGCTGAACGCCTACCCCATCACGAATGAGGAAACGCATTTCGCCACTGTCATGGACCCGAAGGCTGGAACTATCTTATGACTGAGGCAATATGTTTTACCAGCGTTCGAGTCTGTTAACAACGTCGGCAGTGTCGACCATAACTAATTATAAGACAATATAGAATGTAATATGCTGCTGGCTTGAGCACAAGGACCCAGTCTACAACTTTTGCATTCACTCAGCTCTGGACGCGTCACCTCCAATGATTTTCCCGCCATCGTACATTGGTTCAAGTGGTGTTCACCACCATACCAGATACACGACAGATGTTAGGGCCGGTTACGGTACGTGATACATGATCGGATCTGCAGCCGACCGTGTCGATCTAATGACCAAGTGAATTGACCGAACAGGTCGAAGCAGCATATACCGTTAATGTTGGATGAACCATAGTCTAGTGTGTCACTCAGCCATGTCACAGCCTAGAGCAGTTGCTGAGAGGAGGATGAAATGGCGGTGTGGTCGTAATCGTGAAGGGACAATTTAATGCACTCGTACGCATCCTGAGATTTGGATTAGAGGGTTTAGGGTAATACAAGGCGCAAGCTGTGGTGGTGGCTCCTCACTAGGATTAGGTCCAAGCCTCATAAGTGGCTGTGCCATGCACCTATCAGCCGTGCAAGGATTCGATCTCTTCTGCCTAATCGGACGGCAGCAAACTTAATCGCATGCAATACATACAAGAACAAATGGCTGGACTTGTATAGAGTACCTGGTACTCGGGATCTGAACGAAAACATGAACCGCCGTTATCAGATTCATTGGTAGCTTTAGCTTCAGCTTCTGGCTGTTGGACGTCACCCAACATCGTGCATCAGCCATAGCAAGATTCGACCGTGGCTTCAGACATCATTTCCATACATGTACCTAACTCCTTTGCTTGCTAGACCGGTACATCCGCATGGCGCCGACCTTCCACGCGCAGAAATCAGAATCTTCTTGGTGGCGAGCCGTGGCAATGTTGCCTGCCGCCAATTCACACCATCTTGAAAGCTGAAAGACAGCTGCGTCCTGAACTCTATCTTTGCAAATATACATGTGCGTTCTTTGAGGTAATTGATTGAGGCTACTTCCGAAGTGACTCATCATTGATGCCGCTATCACATTCACCTGGTCTTCGTTCACAGTGTCTGAGTGATCCATCACTAATCACTATATATTGAGGGACATCGTACAACGACTACATCTATACTCTTTGACTGATCACCGGTTTTAGAGTTACCTATGGCGTCTTGATGAACAGGAGAACCTCCACGGCAACATATCACTTTCATCTGCCGCAACGACTGCTCAGCTGATGTTTTTTTGGTAGCAAACACAAGATCCCCCGAAGAATTCATCAGCTACTGGGCATCCATATCCCTTCACCTCTACGGATATCAACTATCGTAGGCAACGATGGATTTTCAAAAGAAACTCTGGTCACCCCCGCCGTCGTCACCAGGAAGTAATAACACATCTACGTCAAGTATCACGCAACTACCCGCCAACATCCTCGAAGCCTTCATCCCAGGCTACTCCATTATCTCCAGATTCCTTTTGGACGTATTGGGCTTCGATATCTCTTTGGTGGTTTCTGTTTGTTTCTTGATCTTTGCACTCGGCACGTCTACCAAATTCCTCTGGAAGCATGCCTTTGCACAGTTCTCCAAGTATTTCATGAGCTCAATCAGCATCGACTCCGACGATGACATCTACGACCATGTCATGGCGTGGCTGGCGGGGCAGCACATGTCACAAGTCTCCCGCTCGCTGATGGCTAAGACGGGCAAGGAGAACGCTTGGGACTCCGCAGAAGATAGATTCGGCGAGGATGACATGGACACCAGCACGCTCTTCAATTTCAGCAACTGGGATGCGAAGATTCCTCCACGGTTCGAGCCGTACTTCGGTCAGCATCGATTTTGGCACAAACGGCAGCTCTTCTTCTTCGACCGCGAGATGAAGCAAGTTCTTTCGTCAGGGTGGGGTGGGAGCACGTTTAAAGAAGATGAGACGATCAAGTTGACGTGCATCGGACGCTCGACTCAGCCGATCAAAGAGCTTATCCTGGAATGTCGAGAGACTTACCTCGAGAAAGAGAACTCCAGGACTGTCGTACGGCGCCCTTCCCCCAAGGAGAGCAGGATGAGGGGCCGAAATGTCTGGACTCGTGTTGCTACGAGACCCTCCAGGCCTATGGAGACTGTCGTACTCGATCATGACCAGAAGGCCAGGATCCTTGCGGACATCAACGAGTACCTGCATCCGGCAACGCCGCGCTGGTACGCCAACCGTGGTATTCCGTATCGACGCGGTTATCTATTCCACGGGCCACCAGGCACAGGCAAGACAAGTTTGAGCTTTTCCATCAGTGGCATCTTCGGTCTTGACATTTATTGCATATCGCTACTCGAACCTACTCTGACGGAAGAGGACCTTGGTCTGCTGTTCAGTAACCTCCCCCGCCGTTGTGTTGTACTTCTCGAGGATATCGACAGCGCCGGGCTGGTCCGCCGTGAAGAGCGAGCCGTGGAAGAGGCAGCTGAGGCATCGGTTGGACATGCCGAAATCGGAGCCGAGATTGCCAAAGCCTTTAAGTCTGTACATGAAAGGAACGAGAAAACAAAGAACAACCAAGGCATCTCTTTGTCTGGTCTTCTCAACGCAATCGACGGTGTTGCTTCTCATGAGGGGCGAGTCCTGGTTATGACAACCAACTTTCCCGAGAAGCTTGATGAGGCATTGATCCGGCCTGGAAGGGTGGACATGAAAGTCGAATTTACCATGGCCACAAGGTCACAGATCAGAGAGCTCTTCATCCGGATGTACTCCTCCGATGCAATGAAGCCAACGAAGCAACCGACCTACAGTAACTTCCATCGCGCGGTCGGACGTGATCTCGATGAGAAGATGCCCAATGGAGACACCACTGCGAATGGCGATGCCAGTACTCCAGCCGATATTTCTAGACACAGTGTCATCCCCCTTTCCGAGCTCAAACATATTGCGGACGAATTTGCCAGCTGTCTTCCGGAAGGCAAGTTCACGCCAGCAGAGATCCAAGGGTTTCTTCTCACGAGGAAGAAGGAGCCGAAGAGGGCGCTGGCGGAGGTTGTTGAATGGAGGGAGACACAGCTAGAGGCAAAGGCGGCCAAGGCCAAGGCTTCGAGCGGCTTAAAAGAGGTTAGTCGGGCGGAATCGTAAGGGGAGGGTTCACAGGAAACGATGCGGATTGCAGCAGTAGACTTGATGCGTAGAGCGTCTGCTTTCTTTCCTAATTTCGAGCTCCTCATGTATCATGTGATACGATGATGACTTACGAGGCCACACAACATAATGATTGGACTAAGCATGATATCTGCACTTCTTCATGAGTTTTCGAAGGAGGTAATTGGTCTTAACATAAAGCCGTCTTCTCGACGTTTCAAGTAGCAAAAGTCGTTTTCCTTAGAAGTACTATCTATCAAACATAATAATCATCATATCTTCCTCAGACCACATATCCGCACGGCGTCCCCGTTTTGCGTGTGTGATTCTAGACAGTCTCTTCGTCTCGCATCTCATCGGGCCTGTTCCGCCCTCGCCGAGATTTCTCCACCAATCGATCTGACCTCCACTTCGTACTTGTCGTTGTTTCAATCTTTGGTGAGGTATATCACTCCACCCAGGTCTTTATCTTTAATCCTCGGGTTTTCACGACGAGGCGAGCCGAGACTGTGAACCGCGATACCTACATGTAATTAGCCATCGAGTCATCAAGTACGCTTCACGAGAGCACTGCTTTACCGCCGACGACGAAACTCTGCACCATGCACGGGTCGATGACAAGCAGCAGATGCCTCGTCTAAGCGCCTAGAGCTGCCCTACCTTACAGTTCTCGTGATCATTGTACTTTACTTGTATGATTCTGCAGGAGTTGGGGCCGTCACAGAAAACCCGGTGCAGATCGTGTCGGTTGGCTGATTCGCGTGGTGCTTTGCCGCTGGGTTGCGTCTGGTTTAGAGTAGACTTCTTGGCAGGAGATTTGAGGTTGGAGAATTGATGACACGCTTACGGGGTCATGTACATCTAAGCAGTAATGTCTCAGCAAATCGATGCTTGTTGGTGTTTCTTGTACTCTACATGTCTCGGTCGCGTTCAGTCCTACCATAGGAGTCGCATCTTGATCTCCTGAGATCCTTCTGCCGTAAACGATGAAACGTTTTTGGCCCAGCGACACAGTGCCCGAGTCACACGCCTTGGTACGCTGCCAGTAGATCTCGGCTCGTGTGATGCTGTATCACTTCCTTGACCATCTCCATTCGTTGGCCGAGGTGCAGAAAGGACACTTTCAGCCGCGGTGTGTTTCATCGGCGACTCGTCACACCAGTCATCATCAGCGGCCAAGAAAAGGGTCGTCAATCCGGATCAGTGGGCCCCCGCACTTAACCCGATGGGGATCTCGCCTAATCCCAGGCATTCTTCCCCTATCGATAGGCACTACATCCATGTACAGTCGGTACTTGTCTTTCTTTGTTCTCACCCTCACGAATCAAGGCCATCCCGTTTGTTAGCCAGGCACGTAACATCTGGCATCCAATCGACCCAGGACTCACATGCAGGTACCACGCAACGTCCGTGTGATCCCGTTCAGGGAGAAAGAAATGTCCGGCCCCTTGCAGGCAGCTGAGCTTCGCCTTTACAGCTCTGGCGAGGATCACCTTGCATTGACTGGCTCGAAGTTTAGAAGAAAGGGGATCAATGGGGATTTCTGACGCGCTGTATCGTATTGCCTCGTCCAATGGCCTGGAATGTTCGGCCAGACCTTACTCCTTGGAGCTCGATGCTTCAGCTACAACGCTTGTCTGGAACACGAGAGCGTGTCCTTGGCTCGTGCTCTGATTCAGGAGAAAGGCCAGAATGGAGCGGCGGAGAATCGTATAAATCTGATACCCCCCATCTCGAGAAGTATCTTCCACCTTCTCTCTTGACCTTTATCTTTCGGATTACTTCTCGATACGATTCCACGGCTAGATCTTCTTCTTTCAGCTTCAACCATTTCCAAGTCTTGCCTGGAGCAGACCGACTATCCTTAGGATTTCTGTGAAATTCCTCGAAGCAACTTACACTCATTGAATCGAAGCCGAATCCTCGAAGAACCGGATATTCTTTTTGTCGTCGCACTCCAAAGGTATGGACGCTTCCATTCACAGCATTTTGACCACTGGCCACAAGGCTATTGTCTCGGACAATGAATCAAATTAATCTCATTCATTGTTCAACCTCCCCATTGTCTTTGTAGACGTCCTCATTCACTGCTTCGACCATCTATCTCCGGTCTACTACAAATACCTCCCTTGTTCTCTACTTTCTCTCCATACTTCCACACTACTTGTCTTCACAAGAACATCCAAAGGCGTTGATCGCTGACCTTGTAATTTCTAGACTTCTCTCACGACATCCTTCTGCATCTATTGCCACGTCTTTTCCACGATAAAAGCGACTTTCTTCCAGCGATAGCATCACTTGTACAAGTTTACGAACCATCTACGAATCCACGTCATCTACATCCTGACTATCTCTTCGTCTGGCACGAAGAACATCTACATCCACCAAAGCCCTTTTTAAGATCTCTACGCACAGCCTTCTCAACATTGACATGCCTTCCACGAAAGCTATGCTCATGGCTGCGGCCATCGCCTTCTCCTCTACCGTTTCTGCGCACATGATAATGGCTACTCCTAAGCCTTATGGCAAGTCCAGCCTCAACAACAGCCCGCTTGCCCACGATCAGAGCGATTTCCCTTGCAAACAACGTCCCGGTGTGTACGACGCCGAAGGTGCAAGCAACATCATGCCGATCGGCAAGAACCAAACATTAAGCTTCATTGGTAGTGCAGTTCATGGCGGTGGTTCCTGCCAGATCTCTCTCACAAGTGACAAACAGCCTGGAAAGAACACTAAATGGCAAGTCATCCACTCGATCGAGGGTGGCTGTCCTGCCAGCGCAGCCGGCAATCTGCCGGCGAACTCAAACGGCAACGGAGCTAGCACTTTCGAATACTCGATTCCACAGGGCATAGCTCCAGGTGACTACACGCTCGCTTGGACCTGGTTCAACAGGATCGGCAACCGTGAGATGTACATGAATTGTGCTCCTATCACTGTCACCGGCGGCTCGGGTAAGCGGGACGAAATTCCAGAAGAGAGGGAAGAGCCTGGCTTCGCCAAGCGCGCCACCTCCTTCCCTGCCATGTTCGTCGCCAACATCGGCAATGGGTGCTTTAGTCAAGATTCTGTTGACCTCCAGTTTCCCGATCCAGGAACTTCTCTGCAATACGCTGGCGGTATATTGAAAGGTCCAACGGGGACCTGCGCCGGAGGGTCAACATCCAGCGGTGGTTCGAGCGGTAGCTCAGCTAGCGGAGGCTCGTCCTCTGCCGCAGGTGTTTCGTCTTCTGCTTCCACAACCCAACCAACCAACACTGGCGGCGTCTTTGTCCCCAGTGCCAGCGCTGCTCCATCTGTCGTTGCTTCAGCTGCCCCAGTCGCTCCTTCCGCCCCCGGCCCCGCCCCCGCCCCCGCCCCAGCTCCTTCATCTGGAACATCTGTTCCCAGTTCCGGTAGCAGCTCCGGCGGGGCTTTATCCGGCCCTTGCACCACGGAGGGCATGGTCAACTGCGTCGGTGGCAGCTCCTTCCAGCAATGTGCCAGTGGGACTTGGTCTGTTCTCCAACAGATGGCTGCTGGTACCAAGTGCACATCCGGGCAGACACAGTCGCTCAACATCACCGCGGGGAAGAGGAGTGTCCGATTCTCGCACGGCCATATCCACAGGCGTCACAACTCTTACCTCGACTCCCTCTAGATTTCCCAACAGGTTCGCTGGCTCGAGCTTCACTACCTATTTTAGGGTTCATGTAAATAGGCTTATCTAGGTGTTTGGATACTTTGAAGGGGACATCGGGATAGACATTTGATACAATCTAAGACCACTCGTTTATTGCGCGCCCAGTTCAAATGTTCGGTGATTCTACCAACATTTCAGGGTGACTGCGCCAACCCGCCCAGCTATCGTTGTCCTTGTCGACCAGTCGTACAAAGTAAAGTATAGAGTACAGTCACAATAACAGTAAATGTAAAAGTAAAAGTGACAAGAACAACACGCAAGTCTACCATAAACTCTGATGCCTTATGTATGTACAAGTACTTGACTTGCCTCGCCCTCTTATATTTCCGCTCTCCTTGTTATTTTCCGACCGCATTACCATCATGTTATGTCAGGGGAACGTGCTGTTTGAAGTCTCTATACGGCGTAAAGGATCGATCACTCTCTCTGGCCCGCCGCTACCTACCTACGGAAACACAACCGATGATTAGTCGATTACTTCAAGCCATGGCATGTATTCGTTAAGCTGAAGCTGTTGTGTTTGTTCGAGTAGTCTAGGCTGGCAGTCACAGCATTGCGGATTATCAAACACCACGTTTTAGTATCGATTGTTCTAGAATTTTTACAGTTGTACTTGTCAGAAGGGATCGTTACTCTGTATAAGCACTTAAGACCATGGGATCCTACCTGCTGCTGCTAATCGTTGACTGAGCCAAATAGCGGGGGGGGCGCGGTAACTAGCGTGATGATGAATGGATACATTGTTGAGGGTGGGGTGGATGGAGTGTGTTCCTTTGTTCGATTTCTGTTCTTACATCCTCACAGAGGACTTTTTTATGGTCGCGTCGCCAAAATTCATTCATGCATCGCTCAGGATGTAGGCTCAGTGGGATTGTGGAATGCAATACGAAGGCCATGTTCTCTATTTTGAGCGAGCGGTGACCTGGTAGGACTATTGAAGGTCTATGATGTGTGGCTAAGAATTACGGTTGTGGATTCCTCCCATGCTTGAATGTTCTCAGACTTCGAAGCTTGTGATGCTGATTGATGCTGTGTGTGAGCGTACCGCCGGTTACTGCTTGCCTGAAGTCTAAATGATGCAATGCGCCCTTTGTAGTCTTCGAAGCGTTAGAAAAACCCATAAAGTTCGTTCCTTCCCGGCTCTGTTTCCCTGGGACCATCGGCATGATTCAAAGGTCTAGCATCAAGCTTCCCGTCCGGCCTTTTGAAAATCTTATCCGCATGATCAATCACCCACCGCTCTCTCCCATGCTCATCCGCAACCTTCCCAAGGCCATAAAGTGACCCCCTTGTCTGGAGAAAATTATCTCGCTTCCTTGTCGATATGGTAGCCATACGCTGCCGGCAAAATACGCAATCGTAGCCGCGATCGAAGACGGGGACCAGGGAAGCCGATTCCGACCGGTGTAGACGAAATACGCAATGGCGGTTACTAGGTTCAGTGAAAGGACGACGGTCGCTATGATGAACATGGGTGTTGAGACTGCGACGCGCTTGGCCCGGTAGGAGACGTGGCCCTGGACTGGGGAGCCACCAGGGACAAGGAGATTGTGGGTGGCGTAATGCTGGCCGAGCATGATGGCAACGAGGGTCTGATAGGTGGTGTTGACGCGGGTCGCCATCGCGGTCGGGGCTGGGGCGGGGAGGTACGGGTCGAGGAAGTCGGAGGAGTTGGCGTGCAGGGCCATTAGGTAGGAGAACAAGTCTTTTGCGTCGCCGTCGTTATGGAAGGTCATGCCAAAGATGGGGGTGTAATTGTCGCCGAGAGCGCGAATGACGAGCGAGGTAAATTGAGTTGTTAGATTGTCCAATCGTTCCATGCTGTCGGGAAGAGCGAAGGCTTGGTTGGCAGTGCTGAGACAGTCGTAGCCTATGACGAGACCTGTAGGGTCCACGGTGACACTGACCGAGTACGCGGCTAGTTACTGGCGGCATGCAAGCATCGTGTAATTGTAGGCTTCTATGGACCTGGTCGACTCGCCGCGGATGTTCCATTCCGAAGATGTGCTTGTGTTTGCGCGAAACCAACCGAACAGGATCGTGTTTAGGCATGTAAGGCGTGAAGAGTCAGGACTGAAGCTTTGATCGGCGACGTCAAGCGTCTGAAAATATTTCCCAGTGTTTGTGCCATTTCCGTGTACAAGTAGGGATGTAACGCCTCCGTCCTGGCGACCGCATCTGATCCCATTTCCAGATCTATCTGGCATTGATATGTTGGCCCCTCGGACGATGAATGTGGATGATACATTCACTGGGTTAGCAATCGAGGACTGTGAAGGAGGTACGTTAAGATTTTGGATCGAGTAAGATAGGTTGAACGCATCACCTGGCGTAACCGGTTCACAACTCAAGGATGGTTGGAACCCAATTGTCTTAGCGCGATATTGAGTTGCATGCATTAAGTTCGAAATATTGAGCTCGAAGGGAGCAAAGAAATACTCTGGAGAAACCCAAGGGGGCAAACGGCCATTGTCAGAGAGATAGGACTTAGCTGTGTAGAATAGCACAGGTCCGGAAATGTTGGATATAAGATCAGGCCTGATGTTGCCGATCAGCGGGGCCTGCAAGCGCGGCTCGTACTGCCTTGTGAAATTGTACGGGATGGTGAAACTGCCGGAAATCTGCGTTGAACAGACTCGAGAAAGCCACTGCAAGCACGTTCACGGAGAGGGTCATGCCGCACACCAAGGCCAAAAGCATATGCTTTGAACGAGAGGCTTTGCCGAGTGCAAGTGCTGGGGGTAAAGACGTAAATTTTTAATGACAAGGATCGCGAGGCTGGCGTTGCCTTCCGTCGAAGCTCGATGAGCGGCTGGCAAGTGCACAGGTAACGGTTGAGCAGTGTCCAGATAGGATCCATGGACGTTGCAATGGCTGATGGAAGGTACGAGAAAAGCAGCCGGAAGGCGAAAGTGTTGCTGGTGACAGAAGACAGTCCTGCATAGATGTTAGTTGGGCGCAATACGGTGGAGATAAGTTCTTACCTTGATTCTCTGAAGCATACTTCCATAAAACGTCAATAAACATAAGACAACCATGATAAATATGCAAAAGATACAGCCCAAGCCATGTGAAGACTCAACAGAACTCCCTGCAGGTGGATTAATGCTTTGCAAAGAGGGGACACGTCCATCGATCGCAGTCACGTCACTTGCCTCTCGCTTTGGTCTGCTCAAGTCGAGCGGTAAGGCGCTCCAGTGGCCAATGACGAAGCCCGAATCGATGGTCCTCTAAGCTATGGTTCATGCAATCAAAGCCACTCTGATTGGCAAAATTTCGGATTTGCTGCAAGAGGCTTGTACTTTCGGATGTAATCGACATTGTGTGCGTCAAGGATGACGGATCGCTTTTCAGGTTGCTCAATCTCCTCCCGCATTGTTGCAGTAAGAATACTCCCAGCAGAAATATTAGAATAAGGAACGTCTCTAAGAGAATTGCGAATAACTGCACGATGACGACTGCCTGCTGTTGCACAACCACGGTACCTTCCATGGTTTCATTCCCGGCGGAGTGTGCACTGAGCGAATGGAATGCTGAAACATATAGAAGGTTGTAGCTTCGAAAGTCTGCTGTAGGACTGACCGGTTGAGATATTCAGTGTAATTTGCAGGTCCTAAAGCGAGCCCATACCCAACGAGGTTGTTGAACTCCCAGATATCGCTTAGCACCGTTTGCGGGGCGATCGGGAGGGTGTTTACAGGGAAATTGGCGTTCATGGTACCATAGGGCACCGTCTCCAGGTACAGGATCTCTTCAAGCCGTGTGAACTTAAATCTGGTTGATGGCATGTCTTGAGCTGTACTGGTTCGAGTTGCTGCTAAGATGGCACCGTTAGGGGTAGTTGTAATGTTGGCGTCGTAGAAGACATATCGAGGATTGCAGAAAAGAGTGGTTGTTGCAGACCTTGTGTCATTAGGAAACGCTTGTCTGGCCCATACTAATGTGAATGTTTGCCTGCCATCTTTAGTGCAACTTCCACTGACGGTGAGGGCGTTCCCTGACTCCCCAAAAAGCTGATCGGCCATCGGAAATTGACGGGCAAAATTTCCCACATTTGGAGCTCGTGCTTGCATGAATGGATAGCCTTTCGTAATGGCGTATGAGCAGCCTCTCCCATCCGAAAAGGTAAAGTTGCCTTGTGAGATCCCGGAGACACAATCTAACCTGGCCGAGTACTCTTTGCTAGGGAAGCTCCAGGATCTATTGAGAAGAGTCGCTGGTCATGCTGCGTCATAGGCCGCTTTCGAGGTCATGAAGGGTGGGGGTTGAAGTTTGAGCCACGCAACATTGAAGCCAGTGTAGAAGGATTCGGCGGACAGCGCATGAAGCTGCTGTTGCAGAGGAATGAGGCCAGAGGATCTTGTATACCTGACGTCTCGTGTCTGTTGAAGATCTGATTGGCCAATTACTGCATTCTGAAACGGGGTGATGCCCCAAAATATTAGGAGCATCACGGTACCGGAATAAACAACGGCCCAATGCGTGGCTACCATTAGTCTTGTACAATTGAGATGCAGGAACGGAGGCAAGTACTTTCTTCTAGTGGCTTTGATAGGCACAAAAGGTGGGAAGTCATGGGAATAGCTTAATAGCATGGAACTCGATGCTATGGGCCCCTCAGCCTTGGACAGCTGGAAGTAGGGTTCTATTCGCTTCACGTCAAGGTCAACCCATGCCCATGCAATGCTGTATATGACCGCAATTATGGTTGGGAGGTAAAGGTATGCGAACGTTTGAGCGCCGGATAAGTTATCGAGGCCATCCGCAAACAGTATGCCACCGTTACGTCTGCTTATTTGCCTGAAAGCTTCCACAACGACAAGAAGCAGGACAGTAAATGCTAGAAGACTGCCTAAACCGAAGTTTCGAAGAGTGAACGGCTTCCATGGTGATGTTCGTAGCTTGTCTAAAGAGTCAGTATAACACCCTACCCAGTGACCTGCTTGTTTCATCACTCCAAGTATCTTACTGTCATTTGCCGGGGCCGATGACCAGAATACGGAGCTCTTGGGAAACTCCGAGTTGCCTAACACAGAATGAGCGACAAGACATTAGCTGCGATTGCCACTGAAGGACTTGCCGCTGCCGACATAGTCTGGTGACACAAGAAGTCCGGAATGCTCTGTAGCCCTGCGTCGTCGAAGCCATGTGTTTAAGAGCATGAAGAAGTTTAGAAGTCAAGGGAGGGTAGTATCCAAGCAAGAAAACAAAATGCCTCGATTCTAGTCTGAAAGCCTTCTAGGAGGTACAAAATGAAAGAGAAAACGATGCCACGGGGGAAAGTCCGGCTTTCCACGAAAGACTGAAATTAAAGAATACCGGAAGAAGAGGATAATTTGAGGGGGTTCCATTGCTTCCCCAAGAGATTCAATGGCAGATGTACTCTTCGAATCGCAAAGGCCAGGGTTGGTGATTCTCCTGAGTCGGGGTTGTGTAGCCATCTGTAAGGTAGGCAACCAGCACGATGACACAGGCTAAAGATAGCCCACTTTGTCAATCTATCACTAGGGTCTTTAGTAGCTGAAAACGTGGACAGTGTGTACTGCGCCTATCTCAAGATCATCGGATTTGAGTGTGTGTTCGATGCCGCAACGCAGGCTTGACAAAGCATGCTAGGCTTAGTCATGCGGCGCTTCACATGTACAACAACGCTATAGGTCAACCTCATCTTCTGCAAAGTGAAAAAACACCTGTATATGAATTCTCATAGGAAATTCTGCTCATCAGCTGAACCCAAAACCATGAATATCTCTCGTGGTAGCCTCAGCGGGGATTACAATGCACAGAACAACAGCCCAGTATTCTATTGTTTGAATGAGCAGTAATTTGTACACCGTGACTGGTGCAAAATTCTATGCTTACAATTGTAACAAAGCGCTCAATATATCAAGGGTCTACATATACTAGAGCTGAGCTTTCTGCGCTTTACTGAGTCTAAGAGTCTCGACACTTGTTGTAGTCGTCAATGTGGCGCTTTACATAGGCAGCCGGTTACTGCTCGCCCAAACACTAGAGATCAACATGCTTTTAATCTTCGTACACGACGGACTGTACAAGGGGCACAACTAATGTCATTGTGAATCCACTTCATACACCCTTTCGAGACCGTGACGCCCTTAAACCCAGTTCGCACCCGGTTGATACTCACCCTCTTCCACCCTCCTAGCCGTTTCTCCCCGCCCTAAAATGTTTGACTTCGACGCTCCGGCGCCTTTCCTTTTGCTTACGCTTCTGAGTGCATTAAGATCTAGTGGTACGACGAGCGGATGCCTCTCGATCCCAACATGCGGCTTCCCATCTGTGCCGATGAATTTACCGAATCCGAAACGGAGCTCCTTAGGTCGCGATCTGGTCGCGGAAGTATGTGTGGTTTTGTTCTTAGGTTGAAACTTAGACTTTTCAGGATCGTTGCGGCGGTAGTCCTCGTGCATCTCGGCAAGGGCACGGCTGGCGGCGACGAAGGCGATGATAGAAGCGAGGGTGGTGGGCATGCGGGGCAGAAATCTTTTCGGGCGGCGCAAGTAGTAGAGGATGGCGACAAAGACGTTGAGGGAGAGTAAGACGATGGAGATGATGAACATATTTCTGGACATGAAGATGCGGTGGACTTGGCTGGAGATGATCCCTGAGACTTGACCGTTGGGGGCAGCGGACACGAGGATATGGGTGTTGAGGCTGAGGATTATGGCGAAGAGACGGCGGTGCAAATCTTGTATAATGGCTGCGGTGGGTGCAAAGTCTGGTAGGGGTGCGTTTGGGTCTGTGATGGCGGTAGAGTTTGTGGATCTTTTGATGAGGTAGTTGATCCAGTCGGATGCAAAGGTGTCGTTGTGCCAGAAGGGCTCAATATTCGCGGTGCCTATCAGATCACTTGTCTGGTTGTAGGGGAAGGTGGCGTTCGCAGTGAGGTACTTTGCCGCGTTCGTATCGAAATCTCCTGTCTGAGCCGTGGTTAGGACTTGTCCGGTTGTGTCGACGGTAACGATGAATTCGGCGGACTTGAGACTTGGCTGGCAGCTCATGAACATTGAATTGGATGAGATGATGTGGCCTCCGCTCGCCAAAGAACTCGAGGAATTGCTTGTAGCTGGATCTGAGACGCTTGCCCGAACCCATCCGGCCAAAAGTAGGCTCTTGCAGAAGTCTTGATCTTCGATGGGTTGTACTGGACTGCTCACAGCATACATAGATGAGACGATCTCCAAAGCAGTATTCCCTGAGGACGGGGCACTCATTGCACTGAAAGGAGGATCCGGGACCTCACCGGTGCTTGTTGCGACAACAACGCATTTCACGATCCTTTCATCGTCCGCGAGTTGAGACATTGAAAGATTGAACTGCGTACCATCAGCGGAGAGACTGAAGTGATCAGGGCTGCCAGTGCCGGAACTGTTGAGTTGGCGACACTTTGAATCAATTCCAAAGCCCCTCGTCACTGCTCGATATGTGACGCTGCTTCCAAGATTGGGTGCAATCTTGATCTCCCAAGATTGGGTGCAATCTTGAGACCGAAAGGGATGAAGAAGAACTCCTGAGTGACCCAAGGCGGCAAAGCGGTCCCGTCACTGATGTTAGTCTTAGCAACGTAAAAATGATCCATGTAGTGTATAGGAGCCCCCGCCGCTCCCAAGTCAGTGAAGCGAGCTCCATTGAAGAGCGGCGAGTATAGATGATTAAATACCGCGTTCCTCTCAAAATCAACAATGTTGTCCTCGAAAAGGCTGCTTAATGCCACAGCCAAAGGGTTGGCCAAGATAGCGACAGCGCAAACGCAGGCTAAGATCATGTGTCTAGCCCGTATAGCCCGCCAAAATACTAGTTGAGGAGGGAGTGAAGTGTACTTCAAATCCAAAGAAGCCGACTTTCTCGCGTTCCCGTGGCGAAGTACCTCAAATGGATGAAGTATGCAAAGGAGTCGATTGAGAACCACCCAAACTGGCTCTAGAAACGTTGCAAACGCCGTAGGGAGGTAGTTAAGAAGGATTTGTTGCGCGACAACGCTCCGTGAGGGTTGCGGCAAACCTATAGCACATGCTTGGTCAGTTCAATGCTAAAAAGCTTGCATGAGCTGCACATACCATTGTGCTGAAGTGTAAGGATATAGAGTACGGTAATCACTACCATGAAAGCAAGAAGCATGGAGATCAGAGGCAAAGCAACTGCCGGTCCTAGCTCCAGAGGCAACACGGGCTGGTAACATTGATCGAGATCCTTGAAACGCTTGTGTTGGGCCTCTCTTTCCCTACACTTAGGAGACTGAGCCAGGAATTCGAGCTTCGGGTCTTGTCTGCCTCTCTGTTGGGGTCTTGGAATTCGATATCGCATCCCTTGAAGATCTTTTTCCAAGGCGATAGACGTGGCTGTGTCACAATTACTTAGTGTATCCGGCGAATTGGCTTTGTCAGACAGCAGGGACATAACGTGGAATATTGAGGCTGGGTCTTCATAGAGATTACTTGTTCTTTGCCAAGACAGATATAAGAGGGACAAAGCAAGTGAAGCGACAACAGCAAGACAAGTTTCGACGACGATTGCAAAAGGCCGGATGACCACTACTGTGTAAAGGTGAGAACTCTGTTGACCGATAAGCTCAACTCGGCTTTTTGTACTAGGGCCAATCAGCTGCCTAACAGCCATCGCGAAGAGAAGTTTGTGAGCTGTTTCGAATCCCTCGTGCAAAAACGCCGGATCCGAGTACTGGTCGATTGTAATGTTGGGGTTGCCAAGTGCAAATCCAACGATGTTTGAAGCTGGCCACATAATGCTCTTGTCCTTTAATCGGGGATACTGTTCAAGCATCACCTCATTGGGATAGTCGCGCCTAATAAGTACCGGGCTTGCGCCTGTGCCAATCATGTATTCGAAGTTGGTTATGTTGAAGATGTCGTTCCTTAGTTCTGTCTTTGGCGACGTCGGTGAGACAGCAGAAATCGTGAAATCGGGTAGGTTGACAGTAGCGTTAACCTCTTGAACGTAATAACTTGGCTTGCAGAACATAGCTGTCATATTAGAGTAGATCTCGACGTCCGTCTGCATCGTATTGTCACCCCATATAGCCAAGTAGTTATGAGATGCGCTTTTTGGACAGCTAGGTTGAGCCAGAAGCCAGTCGACTTCTGTACTTTCGTAATAGCCGATGTATTGGAAGAAATATCGAGCTCGATCATGATTTGGCTCTAACATCGATATCTCCGAAACAGTGCAGTCCTCTTCGTTAGAAAAAGTGTAAGTTTTGTCTTTTTGTTGTGTCACTTTCGCAGGTACACAAGACAACTGCGTGGAGTATGACAATGTTGATGCGGTCCAATTGACATTATTCTCATTGCTGAGGTCCAGATTTCTGGAACCAAATGGTTGTAGAGCGAAATCTCGCGCGGTAAACGGCGGTAGCTTCTTCCCGAGCCAGAGAATGCTGTAAGCGTCGTTCATGAAGTCAACATCAAGGCAAATGTGCTGTTCGTCCAGCGAAAGTAAGGGGGATATCGAGTCGACCGGTAGGGTGTGGACAAGTGTACGGGTGTCGTTTGCGAATATAGCGCTCTGCAATGGTGTGATGGCCCAGAAAATAAGCATCATAGCGCTACCAGCGCAAAAAACCGACCAATGCCTGATCCATGTCAGCATATATTGTTCAAGAGCAAGCTTCCAATATAATATACCGGCGTCTGGCAGCTTTGAGCGGAACGAACGCGAGGAAGTCCACCGGGTATTGAAGCAGTAAAGACGATTCGGCCAACGCTCCGCCTGGCTTAGATAGCTGGAAATATGGCTCCAATCGCTTAGCATCAAGATCAACCCAGCTCCAGAGCATACTGTACGTCACAGCGATGATCGTTGGCAGGTATTGGTATGCGAAAAATTGGGCTGCTGAGACGTCGTTCCTGCTTCCTGCAAGAATGACTCCACCATCTTGACGACTCCTACTTGAGAGCATCTCCAAAAGCACAATGAGTGATATGGATGCGGCGACAACGCTGCCAAGAATCGGAGCTCGGAGCGTCATGGGTTTCCATGACTGAAATCTGCTCGGGCATAATGGAGAGTCGATTTCAGGAGCAGCGCTACCCGACAGCTCATCCATGGTCGCCAGAGGACCTGCTTCATAGTCAGCATCACTGATATTCACACCATATGTCGGCGATGGTACGTGACCACCAGTCTGTTGCTGCCTTTCTTCCATCGCCAAACCAGTGAAAGCGCCCTTGAAAGCCTGTCCGGTGGGTTACCATCACCTTTACTCCAGGATCGACATGACTGCAGCAAAGACGCTTGGGTAAAGACTCTTATTATCCGTATCCTACGCACCAGAATCTAGTCTTCAAATCTTGGGAAAAGGTAGGCAAGCTGGACTGTCATCAGAGGACGGAAATACGAAATAAACGTCCAAAATCAAGAAAGCACACTGCTGCAACTAAAGTAGTCTAGGAGAACGCAGTGAAAAGGCATTCTTGCAGCAAACTTATAACATATAAACTGGTTCCCCTCGGCGGTGTTTGCGCAGCCGCCTGCAAGCGCCCGTGTGGAGTACTGTCAGCTATTGATAGCCCACAAAGCGGACATAACATTCGCTGCCACCGACGGAGAAGCGCCATGCCAATACTAGGTGTTTTGGAGGTAGCCTTGTGAGCGTCTGACAAACGTATATTGTATCCGCGATGTGGGCGGTGTAAATAGATCCCATGAAGAGCTGATTTGAAGGTGTCTGCATTGGCGCAATATCGGATCAAGATTTAGGCCTCGATGATCATCAAGAATTGACAGACGTGTGAGCACATGCCCCCAGCAAATCCCTGAATCAACAAACAAGCTTTCTCTGTTCATGTTTGATGCTGCGCCGCCTCCTTGTTACTCAGGTTGATGTCCAGTGTTTGCGTCGTTCCCGGGCGGCTATTAGCGTCGAAGTCACTTTCGCTCGACGGAGCTAACCGAAGGGTTTAAACCTCGACGCGAAATCCCACAACGCTAAGCGAACATTGAAGTTCAGAAGTCGAAGACGACGCCAGCTTTTACAACGACGACTATCAACAACACCGCCCACGAGATGACGACACGTCCTACGGTCACCATTGCTTCGGCTGATGGGTCGCCCAGCGGCTCTACCCACCCTCTTCCGGCAGTGTTCAAGTCACCAATCCGCCCGGACATCGTTCAGTATGACCTATCCGAGAGCTCGGATTGTAAGGCATTGGTAGCTAACAGGTGATCTAGGACGGTACACACTGGGATGGCGAAAAATAAGAGACAGCCATATGCTGTGAGTGAGAAGGCCGGCCATCAAACATCTGCTGAATCTTGGGGTACTGGTTAGTACAGACACTACTCACATTATTTCCTGGAGCTCCATGGCCAGGCTTCTAGAACTTGACATGAGCGAAGGTCAATTATGCTAACTGATGACTTGTGCAGGTCGCGCTGTGGCTCGTATTCCGCGTGTCTCCGGTGGAGGTACTCACCGCGCCGGTCAAGCTGCGTTCGGTAATCAGTGCCGCTCTGGTCGAATGTTCGCGCCTACAAAGGTCTGGAGGAAATGGCATCAGAAGATCAATCTTGGTCAGAAGTACGTTCAAGTCCATGTCCGACCAGCCATACAGATATACTGATCAAACCGCAGACGGTTCGCTACAACCTCCGCATTGGCAGCGTCCTCTGTCCCATCCCTCCTCCTCGCCCGAGGTCACCACATCTCCACCGTCCCCGAAGTTCCTCTAGTCATCGCCTCCTCAGCCTTTGAGGGAGCCGCCATTGGCAAGACCTCCGCCGCAGTCACCCTCCTCAACGCTGTTGGTGCAGGCCCTGACATCAGCAAGGTGCGCAAATCTCGCAAACTCCGCGCTGGAAAAGGAAAGCTTCGAGGCCGCCGCCACCGTCAACGTCGTGGTCCCTTGGTTGTCTACAACCCAGATGAAGATGGCAAAGAACTCGTTCGCGCATTCCGCAACATCCCAGGCGTCGAGACGTCCTCCGTGTTCGCGCTGAACTTACTCCAACTTGCACCAGGTGGACACCTTGGCCGCTTCATAATCTGGACGTCGTCTGCATTCGCCGCGCTCGACAAGATCTACGGCTCTACCACCACTCCATCTGCACTGAAGAAAGACTTTCTGCTCCCGTCGAACGTAGTCTCCAACGCAGACATCAGCCGTCTAATTAACTCCTCCGAAGTACAAGCCGTTGTACGTCCAGCAAAGGGCGGATCAAAGACGAAGCGTGCGGGAGGGCAGAAGAAGAATCCACTACACAACAAGCAGGTGTTGTTGAGACTGAACCCATACGCGAAGGCGTTTAGCACGGAGAAATTGGGGCAGCAGAAGTTGGAGGATGGGAAGCCGGAGAGGGCTGCGGAGACATTCTCGAAAGTTTTGCATGAAGATTAGATGTCGGGTGCTGAATGAACGTTGATGGTCCAAAAGGCTGCCTACAGTGCTCGTATGGCTCTATGAATTGATACTGTCTGGGGCTAACTAGCTAGCATCTCTCTGTGCAGCTCTGGCATGCCATAGGCAAAACAGATTAAGGGGCAAGACTTTAGTGCAAAGCCTTTAATTTGCTACTTATCACGAGCGCAGACTCGATCAGATAAAATCACATTAGTCCAAATCAAGGAGACAAAGCCTCACCCTCCATCTTCATCTACTCTCCCTTCCTCTCGCTCCCATTACCCCTTCCTCACTCTCACTCTCACTCTCACTCTCACTCCCATTCCCTCTCCATCTCACGTCTCTCTCGTCGACATCGACATCACCGCCCCAACCCAGCCAGCAACACCGACCAATGCACATCTCAAAACATCTCGAACGCCCAGCCCACAAAACCCACTTCCCCGCCCTACAAGAAAAAGAGGAGTATAAGAAATTACTGCCGTGTCTCTCATCCTGCACCACAATCCACCTACACGAGCAGAAAGTACTACCGAGGAAGGACCCGCACTGCTGTGTGGTAGATGGTAGATAAACTTCTCTTTTTCCATCTCGCTATCTCGCTGAGGGATACGGTGGAGAAGGCGCGAAAACAGGATCTATTGTCTGTGAAGATGGGGACACAGGCCCTTGGCTGGGCTGTGATTGTGGTTGTGATTGTGGTTGTGATTGTGATGGTGGTGAAGGCTGTGACTGCGGCAGGGAATGATGCCATGTAAGGATGGTAGCGAGGGAGTCGGGAAGGGGGCTTGATGGGTAGGTATCGGGGTTTTGGAGTTGTGGCCGTTGCCGTCAGTTGGGGAAACCATGTACGATTTTCGGCGCGGAAGCTGACCGGTCTGGGTTGGGTTGGGGTGGGGTGTGTGGGGAGGGGAT
>JAABUP010003653.1_pt1 | contig 26882 bp, 35 predicted proteins | sample 5559201 | NCBI WGS metagenome assembly JAABUP01 (sample SAMN10711887, study PRJNA513373) | rock metagenome | isolation source: Antarctica rocks | place: Antarctica | reverse complement strand
GAGAATCGACGATTACTGCTGGGGTGCCAACAGAACTGTCATCGTCCGTAGCGTCCTCATCAACAGTGTCGTCATCCTCAGGACCCACGATGGCAGAATTGAGTAGGCGGCGTTCCAAAGCCGCCGGCAATAATCAAGAACTCAATGAACCAGACGTACTCATTGCAGCGAGGCCGTTCTCGGACTCGGTGCGCTCGCTCGCTCTAGTATATATAAATATAGACGACCTTTTCGGCGCTGTTGAACATGCGACACATCGCAATAGCGACCAAGAAAAAGATAGGATCCATATCCTCTGTGATGGTAAGAAGATGAGATGTGTCGAGGGGGAGTCCGCCGATCAATTTGAACGCTCTCGGAATTCTGAATATGTGAACGAAGGTCTCAGGGGCTCTGTCGCACAATCAAATTACGCGTATGACTGAAAGACGCCTCGAGCATCGTTGTAGAAGGGCGACTTGGGATCCTTGACTGCAGACTCAAGCCATCGTTCTGGATGGCATCGATCAGATACGTAGAAGTGGTTAGGAGAGGATGTGCAGGTGTCCTGACCGCGTCTCATCGTTCCCTCTTTGGACAAAGATCTCGCACCCTGCTCCTGCCATTGTCGACCGGCATTTGAATTTAACGATCTGAATTAGGTGGTCGATGACACCCTCAAGGGGATGGGTAGAGAGTTGCGACATTCCACGGACGTCCTGGCTACAGACCCAACGAGCAAGTTGATGACCTCGCAAAGGACGATTGTCCTGAAGTCCTTTCCGTCCTGGTAGCTTTCTGGAGACACTGGGAAATCTTTTTGCGAAAATTCCGAATCTGCATAGGACGTACGCAAAGAGGACGGGCACTCCTCAGAGGCAGGTGAGTCCATTAACTCTTGGCCACGTTCAAGGTCATCAAGGGTTTTACTGTGATTGTGTCCACCCTCCTGCTTGCTCCAAATTCTTCTCAGAGTGTGTACTCGGTATTTTTCTCTCCCAGAAGCTACTCCTACTCTCCTGTACTGCATCTTTGCTTCGATGAATGCGAACACGGCAATGGTGCCAAAGCTTCGATTATGAAAAGAGCAGCAATGAATCAGACTGGGTCCTTGTACCGCCGGAGCTCGCGTAGCTGATGAACGCGCTCTACTAGAAACGTGTAGACAAGCATCTTATTGGCGATGTAGAAGCTGAGACATATTTTGATGGCGACCCAGCAGAGATGTGGAGATACGAAATCCCAGCGGCTCTCCGACAAAGCCCCTTGCGTCTTTTTCTTTACCCTGTTTATGGTTCTGGCCATTGACCGCAGAGGCAGAAGCCTGCCAAAGTTTAAAGGCGCTGTGTCGAAAGTCAGCTTCATTGGTATTGCAAGTCTGGTGGGTTGGATAAGGTTTACCAGGAGCGAACATATTGAGTCACTGGCTAGACTTGCCTTCGGGCAGCGTTTGAGACATTTCTATAACTTAGGCAACAGTGCTTGCCCTCCAAAATCCGACTTCATGAGTAAGTCCTTGACCGTAAGAAGGGCCTGTTTGATGACCACAGTGAGGTCGGCAATGCCTAAAGCGGCTGTCTTGGACGACAGTCTCCTGTTTAGGCACAAAAGAATCAGCAAAGTACGTTTGGCAGTCTCCCATCTCTCTTGCTTACCAGTGGCTGATTTTTGGAAGGGATTGTGGCCGCCTCTGGTTGCTTTTGAGCAGTAGAGCATATCGGTGGCAGATTCTGGCTGAAGGTGAGATTGCGAGAGCCGTGCACCCAAGGTGTTTCCTGCGACATCGTTAGCTCTCCTATCTATTTTCGATGCATCAAGTGCTGCTACACGAGAACATAAGTATGATCACGTACGAGAAGATCAACTCGGTTAGGCATCCGCTGGTGGTAGCGGGCCCACCTTCAAGATCACTCCAGCCATAGCCAGACAAGCAAGCTATTGGCCTTCGTAAGTCGTACGAGATCATCTGACTGATAGCTATACGGCTCTCAGGCAGGAGGCTTGACAGCGAATGCTACTGGCTGTGCGAATAGCGGCGCTCACTGGGGAAAAAGATGTACCAGCCTGGAGCCAGGGCGACGTCACCCTCAAGGAACCGTAGGGATGGCCATGACCGGCATCATGGTGAGCTTGATAAGACGACGTGTACGGCAAGTATGTGATGATAGCTGTCGTGGTGGTAGAGGAAGGTGATGGGGTTGTGTGTTGGCGATCGCGGAGCTTTGAAGAAAATTTCAAAAAGAAGCTAAGGCCACCCAGCTTCTCGGCTTAGGCAGCTGCACCAGTGCTAAGGCCGCTGCCTGCAAGATGATGACAGGCAGAAGCTTGGTTCAAGGGAAGAGGGTCTATGAAGGTAAGTGCCTTAGGGCCAGTAAGTGATTCAGAATGGTTGCTCCAGTCTTGAAGGGAAAGAGCCTGGGGGTGTCACATGAATGGAAAATTCTATGATGGTGTAAAGAGCTTCCGGAGCCTTCCAGCCTATGAATGAAAGGACCCTTGTCCTGTTTCCTTGGGTCCATGATCTACGAGTTAAACCCCCAAATCAAGCTCATGAAACAAGGAATGAATGGGAAGAGGCAATTGGCACCCTGGCTTCAATTATGCAGGGTCCTCTATGATTTAATAAGGAAGGGGTCATTCCTACTACAATGTTTTGATTCAAAAAAGCAACAGCTTGACTAATTAAGGCTTATGTGCACGCCGAAAGACACTGTTGTACAGTCTGTGATGCAGTTCTGACTTAAACAACAGGTAAAAATCGAGGGTAATGCCACAACCTGTGAAGGAGGCAGGTGGCAGTAATGTAGAAGTCCTTTTATTGGGTCCAGCAGATTTGTAATTGGTCACAAATTTGGCATGCATTTTATTGGAGGAATTTCTTTCGTCCGGACAACTGCCCTATGCGCTGGGTTTGACATTAAGCAGCAATCAGTGACTTGGTTTGATGGCCTTTGTGAAATGCATGAGCAGGCAAGGCAGCCTAATTTTATTGTGGTTATTCAATGCCAAAGATAACATGCCTTCATCTGCGCCCCTACTGTTATGGGTTTGAAAATAGGACCTAGCCGCCCTCGCGAAGATACATGGGACCCAGTACCTCCCTAGAAAGGGAGGGGTATTGAAGGCAAAGGATTGTTCAAAGATCCTGGACATGGAAAAGAAATCGCACAATGCAGCAGGTACAGCTGCTAACACATCGCCCTTGCTTTTGGGTGTGAGTGTCGCCGCCGCCCACGCAATGACTGTACAGGAGTCGTCATCAGCTGGAGTGGAATCCGTTCCCGTTTGAGAATACTTTCGAGTAGTCAGCGGCGCTCCTTTTCGGAATTAGGTATGGTGGTTACAATCCGCTTCCCTACATCGGGATTGCTGACTGCTGCCAGGCCATCTGCAATTACTGCAAGCTTGTCACGACAAATACCCCCACCTTCCCTACCCAAGCATTCAAAGATTCAAGACATTTGCACGAAGTCAAACGCCGGACAGAAGGGCTCTGCGCACTCTACGTCTAGTTGGGTAATGCTCTGAAGGACTGGTCACTCGGCTGGGTCTTATTTTCGAGGTGGAAAGGTAAAGTCTCCTTTCTCCAGCAGATTAGGCTCGTACAATTACTTATTAGTTAGGAAATACAGACACCCTGGGCATAGACTCCCTCAGCTTGCTTATGCCAGTGACCTCCTCTCCGAATCCCTCGGTTCGCCCTACACCCTCGCTAGCCTACTCATACTTCGCCAAAGTACTCATACTCCAAACCAAGACATAGCCAGGGTCCTCCCCCAAAGCCATTCATCGAAACCGTAGCCTGCATCTCCCTTCGTCAGAGACTTGGTATCAAAATTCTGGCGTCCCACATCTGCTCCAGTCAAGTCTACCGAGATCCTCACGTAGAGCATCGATGACACGTGCGATGGTTCTCGAAGACTGCTACCCATCTGGCTGCTGACTGCCATAGCCGGAGGCTGGAGTCGGAAACAATGCCTCAAACATCTCGTCTTCCTCTCCCTCGAGTTCGTCAACGAGTCTAAGAGCGATCGGCACATTGTCTATCTCTAAAATGGTCATTAGCCTGGACCGAACGAATGGTGGACTACCTGGCCATGTCGCACGACATTCCAGAGACACCACGGACTCACCTGTTTCATCGTCGAAGGAAACCCCTCCTACACTCATGAAAACGGGCGCCGCGACATCGGCTATCAAACGCTCGCCGTCATTTGAAGGCTGCTGGATGGTGATGTCTCCTTCAGCCACGGGTGCTCTCGCTCCCATGTCTTTGTTTTTTAAAGCTTTGCCATCACAATCCATAGTCATACCGACAATGTATTCAGAGTTTGGAAGCCCCCTTTCGATTCCACATGGTGATACCGCTCGGAAATAGCTGTTGGATACGTTCGGTCTGTTCTGCCGAGCTGGAGAGGAAAGTACCGCAGGTTGCAGCTGCAGCGGCACACCTTCAAAAAATCAGCGCGGTCTTTATAAAGTTCAGGTAGCGGGTACAGACCATCGACTTCTGCTAGAGGACGCCATAAAGTCTCGCCAGTTGCTCTTTCAGCAAACCTCCATGCTTGAGCCTGTTCATCGAATCGAGTAATCCACCCTGGTGGCAGATCTGGTGGGACTGAAATACTTTGAGAGCCTGCTTCGCCCTTGTTGGACTGGTGTTCTGAAGACTCCATATCAGAAGCTGTATTTGGGGTACGTGTGCTGAAGGATGGAGGTGACTTTGCCAAAAGTCTACTATCGTTATGTGAGATGTTGGGACATTTTGGGGATGCAAGTGCCCCATGGAGATAGTGAGATTGCATACGGCCGAGTCATCTCGTATACATTGATAAGGAACGACTGGAGGAGGATTGGATGGAAGGAAAGGTCGATCCTTCTGGGGAGGAATTAAGCGACTTTGGAGATTCGAATCCCCTCACTACATGATTGCAGGAAACAGCATTACATCTACTTCCTTAATACCATGAATTGCCACAATCCTCCAATCATTATCCCGCGTTCCAGACTGTTTTACCTGGCTTACTCGATCGCCCGATAGGGATCGCGTTTGTTAAACAAACCATGTCACGGCTTCAACCTCCCTACCTTGCCATTTCACCAAAGTCCATACAGGCTCCTCTTTTCCCACATTTGGTCTGATCCAGGTATGAAATATGCCTTGTTAAAACATCCTAAAATCCCCTACGTACGAAGTAACGCGAAGGCGAAACGGCCGTACGAATATGCTTGCTGACGAGGCGGCAATACAGGGCCCCTTTACGTGGCTTTTGTATGGCAGTAAACATCGGGGACAAACCGCCAGAATGGGAAAGAATGACCGAGACACATTGCTGAAGCTTGCGCGATCACTTCTTTGTGGAAATGTCCCAGTGCAGTATCTGCTGATTCTGCGGCTTTAAGAAGGCCACGAGAAGGGAGATTTGGTGGTCATCTTCTGTCACAACTCGGTCGGCGTTGCCGTTATCCATCCACTTCCAGCTCCAGATCGCTGCTTGCTCTCACACTGGCAAAATGCATGTCCTACTCCAAACTCCAAATCGTAGCTAACCTCAGATAGAGTTTTTCAATAGTCTCAAGAGCCGCCTTCGGGGTAAAATAAAGAGGAGTGATTGCTATGACACCGACCACAATTCCAGCCATTCTGACAAACCATGCGACTGCTCTCCCACTTCATACAGAAGCGAGCTCAGACTTTATACGGATACCTGTTTGGGACCGATCGTAGGGGATCATGGCATCATCTAGTGTCGCTTCTTCTTTCCTCTGAGCGCAATTTCTGATTAGGCTTTTCAACTGATTGAAGGATCTCTTGGAAGTTTTCTGTAGCACTTAAAACTCCCGACTCTGCAATTTTCAAAGTCCTTTTAAACGTATGCAAGGGAGGGCGCATACTCATACATCACATCACCCATTGTCCACTGTTTCATGGTAACTATGCTTTTGCATTAGAGTATAGCAATTATGTTTCCGCGACCATTCAGACATGTACTAGAAAAGACCGCGACTACTGAGATTCAGTGTACTTAAGCACCCCATCCACCACTTCCCCTAATCCTCCAACAATAATCGTCGGTCTCCCCAAATCCCCTTGAACCAACTGATCCGTCCACCCATTCCCAGCCCGATCAACCCAAGCCGCCTGCATCCCCATCGCTCTCGCGCCAACAACATCAAAAGGATTACCACTGACCAGCCACATGCTTCGCATTCCCTCTTTGGTTTTCGGCTTACCCATTTTCTCGGCAAGATGATAATACAGTTCTGGCGCAGGTTTAAATCGTTTGATATCTTCCACCGTGATTATGTCTTTGAAGACGGAAGCATGGGGACCGAGCCCTGGTGAGGATTTTACGGAATTGGTCACCATGCTGTTAGTTCCGTTGGAGAAAACGACAGGTGTGATGCCTTCTTTTTGGGACAGATGTTTCAAAGCCGGTGCAACATCGGGAAAAGTCGATAAGGAGTCATATGCTTTCATCAAAGACTCCACAGACGAATCAGCTAATGAAAGTTTTGAATCCGCCAAGGCGTGCTGAAGGGAGTTGCGGTTTATTGAAGAGAAAGGCTCGTATTGATCTTCGCTTTTATCAGCCAAGAGCATTGTCTTCCTCAAAGTGCAAAGTTCTCATACTCATGCTATTAAGCCGCCATGTATACTCTAGCTGATAGCGTCTCCATAAGCCAGCAAGGCTCGTAGCTTTCTCTTCTCCGAAGTGGGTGGAGAGCTCTTTTGCTATCGATTCTGTGGAGAGCAGAGTACCATACAGATCGAAAGCAATGATAACCTGGTCTTTGGTACTCATTGTAATAGGGATACTTGTTGAAATACGAGGAGAAGTTGGGGTCTCATAGGTGTGGAATTGATTGATTGACTTAATTACATGGAGAAGAAAAAGAAGTATGAGGGGGGTGCCAAGACGCTAACCCGCTTTAGGCCATACAATCATAAAACCAGGAATACTTGGTAGCATAGGGCTGAATTCCAACAATACTCATCAAAAATATTTGCCACCTGAACAGCGCTAGTCTAAAATGTCAGCGCTCCGGCGGCTATAGCCGCTCTATCCGTTGGACTTCGCGCTAAGTTTGAACGACATGTCTTCTCACATACTGGCATTGTTACTCTGTAGATGTCCTATATAATTATGATTCCTTCTCGTAAGACAAAGAGATGCATACAATCTATTGAGCCGCACCAGTACTTCTGTGTGCGCAGGGCCCAGTCGTTAAGAACCACGTGGTCGTCCACTCCATCTCCTTTGATCGGGCGGCAATGAACCTCGTAAGCTCGGTCTCTCCTGCTCGAAGCAGGCACATTAGCGAGAGAGTAGTTGTCTTCCGTCCTTTCATAGTGTACACCCCACTCAGAGATGTTGGCTGTCAATCTGCAAGGCCCTTTCTATTGCTTTACTTTAAAAGACTTTACTTATTGGTCTTGACATTACACCCGCCGTTCTTGCATGCTCAATAGCTCAATCTTAAACCTGCAAAATCATTGCTCATTCTGTACGACTGGGCTGATATGCTCGACGCTTGCGCAAGATATAGATCGCCGATCTACATCTGCCACGAAAGTTTAAATGTTCTCCTTTTTTGATATCGAAAGTGAACTCCATGTTTCGGCAAGTGCAATGGGCTCGAGGAGTCTACTCAAGGAAGCTCTTTGTAATGCTGTCTAAGACTTCGATCGCTCCTGCCGGGGCTGAGTCGTATCGATATTACAATGGCTTTGGCAAGATCTCAGACCCAACATGATGTTCAAGTACCATTATCATCAATATCAACGGTGCAAGTGAATCATAAAAAGAGATTATTCGCGGATAGTGGCATAGCCACGATCAACACAAAATGGCTCGGGTGACAAATAGGCCGGTCCTGAAACTTGAAACAACCCCCTTCGACATCTTCTCATTCTCTCATTGTCAACATCACCCAGAGTACGAAGATCGCGAATGCAGTCCACTGGGACTGCCAACACCACCGTGCTCTGATTTTTCGTCACCTCTATCTTTCTGCAGCGATAGCCCTTCTCTGCAAGGCTCACTTGCAGATGTAAATATTCATCATCCACAACACCAAGACCCTGAAGCACCCAAACACGTTGCCATAATGCCTGTAAGTGCCTACCAAAACCAATGAAGCACCCAGCAATATTTCAGACATTCAGTTTGAGTGCTCACTAACCAAATGCTTCTAGGAGAAAGACGGCATTGTCAATCTCTACGTCTCGCACGCCACCGCGGATGTGGAAAAATGGACGAAAGCCAAGAAAAAGCTCAAGATCTCGCGTGCTCGCATGGAGCTCGAACTCATCACTGAGATTGACAAAGGGGACTTTCCGATTGAGATGAAAGTATCTTGGTACAGCGCGGTAAGCAGGTCTTTCCATCTTTCGTGCGCATCCAACTAACCCCAACCCTCTCCCCAGATCCTCATCTCTTCCAACTTCGATGCTTTCTGGCTCTCCATCTCCTACCGCTTCAAACTCCCAGAACAATGCACAAAACGCTACATCCCCGACCCCACCCTCTATGAATACGACGTCCCATCCGAGCCCTCGTCCTCCGAAGCAGACGCCGACTCGCCCCCCCAAGTGATCGAAGACCAGCCCACCTCCCACTCCGGCGCCTCCACCACAATCGGCGACAATATCGCTGGCGCCGAGGAAGAGGCAAACGATTACGACGACCTCTCCCCCACCTCCGCCGCCTTCGCGGCCGAACTCGGCTCCCCACACACCCCCAGCCACTTCGCAACTGAGCCCGTCCCCTCCCGCCGCGGCGCATTCTACAACCTTACCGATCTCGGCCGCGAAGACCGCAACGACAGCACCTGGATCCACGCTCCCAAAGGCAAGGCCGGCAAGTCCTACGCCAAGACTAACATAACCCCGAAAGCGACAGCCACACCAAAGGTGAGTTCCGCGCCTGCGAAGGCTCAAGTGGCCGCACCGCCGAAGCGAGGGTATGCTGCTATTGCACCGATGCGAGGCCCCGCTCCTGTTGCACCGATGCAAGCGCATGTCGGTGTGGCTGTGATGACGCCGAGGGGCACAGAACGTCCCCCACCGGCTAAGAAGGTGAAGTTTAATGGTGATGGAACGGTGATGTACAGTAAGCCAAAGGCGACTCCAGCATTCGTGAGGAAGGAGTGATGATGTGTGGAGTGTGTGCCGGCGGTTGGAGATACTGATCGTGATGTGATGATGCAGAGGATATGAGATTCGTAACGAATTTGCTGTCTAGACAGGAGATGATAGCATTAAAGATGGGAGACTGCTTAGTCTCAGGTCTAATGGATGCTTAGAAGTTATCAAAATCCCACAATCGCCCGACTGTCATTCTAATTTCTGTGCATAGAAGAATGGAGATGCTCCCTATTGCGACTAGAAAATGCTTCCCCCACGATTCCATCATCCCACCGTCTGGATGCAATGCAACGCAATTAAATGCCCAAGATGCCCAAGTCTATTTCCAGCCCTCCTTTTCCAATAATACATATCTACAAACTCCTCTTCTCCACAATCTCCTCATAAGTCTGCACCTGATCCCCCACCTCAAATTCCGTCCAGTCCTCAAAGCTCAGGCCGCATTCGTTACCCTTTCGCATCTCAGTGACGTCTTTCTTTACATTTTTCAGGGATGACAGCGAGCCTGGTGAGAAAATGTCAGCGTTCTCACATAGAAGCAGGGGAAAGGAAATTCATCTTGAATCAGCTTACCGGTAAAAATGACCTCCTTGTGTCGCAGCACTCTGACTTTGGACGTCTTGGTGATCACGCCGTTTCGGACTTTACATCCAGCGACTGGAACTTTCACTCTGCCTTTCGGATTGATTTCAAAGACCCGCGAGATCTCTGCTTCTCCAATTACGCTTTGTGTCACAATAGGCGGCAGCCTCTCTCCAAGCTTGGCTTTAACCGCGTCGACAAGTCTGTAGATGATACTTTGGTCTATGATATCGACCTCCTTACTCTCGGCTGTCCTTCGTATCTGTCCTTCGACAGCAGTGTTGAAGTTGATGATATGGCCTTTAGCGACAGCTGCGTGATCGATATCGAATTCTGTGATCGGACCAACGCCGGAGCGGAGGATGTGAGGGCGTACTTCGCTGTTGCCGAGGGCGGAGACAGAGTTTGTGACTGCTTCGACGGAGCCGGAGACGTCGGCTTTGACTATGAAGAATACTTCTTGAAAGGTTGGGGGGGCGGGAGAGGCGTCTGGAGAATCAGCAGGTGCAGGAGCATCAGGGTTAGCGGCTGCAAGCTCAGCAGCCTTTTCAAGTTGCTCTCTCTTCTGCTGTTCAATGCGGCGAGCCTCATTGACAGCTTCCATGTCCGCGGCCAATTTTGTCCGTTCAGAAGCCTCGAGGCGATACTCAATGACAGACTTTGCTTTCTGTTCATCTGGTGCCTGGATGACTTCGTCGCCAGCAGAGGGCTGTTCGCGCCAGCCGTCAATCTCAACAGGGGTACCAGGACCAGCTAGAGGAACCATGGCGCCAGCTTCATTGCGCAGGCTTCGGACTCTGGCCCAGCTATTACCGGCTACGATGATATCGCCGGGCCACAGGGTCCCGCGTCTGACAAGGACCGTAGCAACGCGGCCGGCCTTTTTCGTTGTCGCTTCTAGCACCCATCCTTCGGCTTGACCATCAATCTCGGAACGCATATCAAGAATATCGGCGAGGGCAACAGCTGCATCCTCCAACTTGTCCATGCCTTGACCGGTTTTACCGCTGACGCACACAACCTGGGTGTCACCGCCATAATCTTCAATCTCTACACCATATCGTGCAAGGTCCTGTTTGACGCGTTCCACATCAGAGTCTTCTTTGTCGATCTTGTTCACTGCTACAATCATGGGGACTTTGGCAGCTTGGGCGTGTTTGATCGCCTCGACAGTTTGGGGCTTGACACTGTCGTCTGCAGCTACCACCAGGATAACGATGTCCGTAACATTGGCGCCTCGTTGTCGCATGCTGAGGAAAGCTTCATGGCCTGGAGTATCTAAGAAGGTCACGAGTCGACCACCTGGCATGGACACGGAAAAGGCTCCAATGTGCTGTGTTATCCCACCATGTTCAGAGGCTGCCACAGAAGACTTGCGGAGATAGTCCAATAGAGTAGTCTTTCCATGATCGACATGTCCCATGATAGTCACTACTGGAGGCCGTGGCGGTAGAATTGATTTGTCTTCCGCTGGCGGTAGGGGCAAAAGATCCAGATCCCCGGCACGCTCAATGATGGGCTCAAAATTAAATTCAGCGGCAATGAGACCTGCAGTCTCTGCGTCAAGGACATGATCGGTGCTGGTTGCCTCAAAGCCAAGTTCTTCCATCTTTTGGGTGAAATTCTCGACCCTCACTCTCAAAACAGCAGCAAGATTGGATACACTAATGAACTCGGGCAGATGTATCGGGGTCGGTGGCGCTGCTGCTTTCTGCGCAATCTTTGCTTTCTCACGTTGCTGTTTTCGTTCCGCCCATCGTTCTGCACGCATCTCATCGTCTTCCTCAAATTCGTCAATTGAAGCGATGAATTGGCTGTTCCTTCGCTGCTTGAACCGGTTTTGACCGCTAGGTCCTCGAATGCCTGAACCTCTCGGTCCAGGTCGGTCTTCCCGGGGCCTATACCGGTCGGAATTTTCCGCTCGGTGCGGTCGCCGCGGCTGGTCATCATCTTCGAAATTAGGATCGAAGGACAGACTGCTGCGGATCGTGGACGTTCGCTTTTGCCCTTCATCCGCTGTGACTGCCTGACTTGGTACATTATGCTCAGTGGGAACCCCAGATCCAGCTGTTCCTTCGACTGAGAAGTCCCAGCCCTCTAAGGTCTCTAGTGACCTTTCAGCCCGTGGCTGTGTACGTAGTCTTGATGGGTCAATGCTTTGAAATTCACTTGGTGACGAAGGTTCCCAGCGAGCCCAATTATCGTTGCGCTTGGAAGCTGCCGAAGTCTTTTCTTCTGCTTCAGCCAGCTCAGAAGTATCCAGGTGGCTCGTGCCACCATTCGTAGGCCTATCAGACGATGTCTCAGGACCGTGTCGGCCTTGCTGGAGACCGACGAACCTCCCGTCTCTAGTTCTTTCCAACCGTGCCATTCTCTCTTGCTCGGCTGTTGTAGCACTTGTAGAAGTGTTCGCATCAGTTGAGTTTCTGGACCGAGCAGACAACGGCTGCTGGGTTGGCTGGCCATCGGCAAGAGGTGCCCGCCGTCTGAGATGCTTCCATCCGTCGGCGCGAAGAATTTCGTCGTCGTCGCCCTTTTCAATGGGGGTTGCTTTGGATTGAGATAGACTGCATTCTGAGCAGCTTCTACTTGTCAAAGAATTACTACAGCCACATTTCGGACAGGCCCACTGTCCTTCTCTTCCCCCCTTAGTCTCAACACCATGATGCGATATATTTGATGTCCTTTCAGAGGTCGAAGCGCTATGTTCATTTGACGGCCGCTTGCCAACGCGGCACCTTCGACACATTGTATGATTGTCATAATTGCGAAATCCACAATCAGGACATGCCCATTTCTGCTGAGCTTGTTGGAAGGCTTGGCCGAATGCAGAGTCTGAGTTTTTCGCGGCGGTTTTCCGGAAAATTAGACCCGACGATCGTTGAGACTCTGGCCGGGTCTCGTTGTATCCTGTGCGCTTGGGACTTTTGGCTTCGTTGCGATATGGTTCTCTCAGCCCAGAGCGAAATTCTGTGCCACCTGAATTCGCAGCCCGGCCGCCACCTCTTTGCTGCGATCGGTAGGACTGTGCCATCCCAGGCCCTGACTGGAAACTACTACCCTCCCCTTGCTCTCTATGCAAACGATCATGATCTCTGGTATTGGATCCTTGCCTCGACGAAGGCTTAGGAGAGGTTTGAAGGACATTTCTCAGTGCCTGTTCCTCGGGCGTCAGGTCTCGTGGTGCAGCAGCTGGAGCCCAGCCGCCACCGGTTTGTTTTGGCAAGGGATCGCTTCGCCAAGCAGTGCCAGCACCTTGATCCGCTCCATCTCCTTTCTGCGCCGCCGCAGCGCTTGGAGGTCTGTGGCGGGCAGCAGTGGATCTGAAGAAGCGTCGGGAAAGGGATCTTGTTGGGCGAGAAGATGCAAATTGTAGACGGGTAGCACAGAATACGCAGACATCTTTGTTGATTGGAATCTGACAGATGTCAGCACATAGCTCAGCTTCACAATACTAAATATGTTATTACTCACCGCCAACAGTGTCTGTCTTTGCATGCTGTGGTCATACGGAAAATTGTCGTCTGCACCTCTGCATCTAATAATTTTGTCTCGAAGTCGGCGAATGAAATCACCGACCATGCGACTACTCTATTTTAAGCTTAGCTTAGGGCTTGGCAATCTGGACGAGCTGGAGACGGTTTGGACCAGGCATGCCCGAGTGTTTCGTGTACACCAGTAAGATGCACAAGGAGTCTCAGTACCGACGAAATAGACGTTTGGATTGCGTTGTGAAGGCTATGATGAAGTTGGGTATCTCGCGAAAAAAAGTAAAACGCCAGGCAATGCGGCTCCTGTCCCCCTAAATTACCTATCTCCTTGTCCCTGGGCGTCCAGGAATGCTTCTCTATCTGTTGCTTTATGTTCAATGTAATCTTTGATCTCGTTCCGAATTGCAAAGACGACCTCCACCGCGATCAACACAATGATGATCCATTCTAAACGGACCCCATGCACTTCGCTCAGGTGCTGCCGAAGTACACTGGCAATTTCTTGGGCATAGTCCATTTTCTCGTTTAGTACCTTGATACGAATATTAGTATCCAGTGCCTTGCCAACCTGATCATAATAACCCTCCAAGCCCAACTCATGGCGGCTGTCCCAGAATAGGTCGGGAAGTGAATCTGTCAGTTCGGAGTAAAGATTCAATTGTGCTCGGATGCTTAGAAGCTGGCCAGTCTTTTGGGATATGAATCTTCGACTGAACGGCATTCGGCCCCCGCGGGAGAGCTCAGCTGGGATAGACTTGGTAGATTCGAAGTAATTGGCTAGGAGACTCTCTAATACCGCCAGCTTCGTAGACCGAGCAAGACCCGAGGAGAAAGCTATTTTCGCGAGCACGGTGTCAAGACTGCGACTCTGGGTTTGGCCTGATTCATGGTCGATGGCGAGGGATGCTTTCGGTTTTTCCTCCTCTGTAGACATAAGCGGTTGTGTTTTAGTGCCAAGAACAATCCTGTCTCCCTTAATACTACTATTCTCCCTGGTTGGATCTTCAATGTATTCAAGATCTTCCTCTTCGTATTTGGCAAGGGGGTCCTTCGCCGCAGGCAAGAGGGTTTGCGACACCATGCCAGAAAGCACATTATCCGGGATTGCCCATGCCACGACGGTACCAGATGGGAAGACGAAAAGATCCCCTGAAGTCCATGTAGTCTCCTCCCGAGCTGTGGAATTTGTATGAACAGGCACCGAAACATGCACGACCTGATCGTGTAATTCGGTATGGAGGGGGTCAAGGATGTGACCGAGACCTTCCAATATACTAGCCACCTTGGCAATGTCATATTCTTCCGCCGCGCACATTGCGGTCACAGTCTAAAAGGACCAATTGAATTAGTCTAGTAAATAGATGTACCAATGACATGAGTACCTTAGAGGTGGACTGGAAAGGTGCAGCAGGCGCCTTCTGGGGCTGCTTGCCATCTCTGGATCTTTGCGCCTCCACAGCGACTCTTCTCAGCGAATTCTTCGCTGCTGATGACCGGGTCTTCCTCTTTGCATTTTCTACCTTCTCCCCACCCTTATTTCCCTCCTGTGGGTGGAGAAGCGGCGCTTTGGATGAGAAGGAGAAATTGTCACGCTTTCGAGCACCTAGGCGCCCAACCGAATGGAATGAAGACACGAGTAGGGGGATGGCATTGGATCTATCATCGCGAAGAGAGCTATATGGGCGAGCTTGATGTAGTGAGAATATCCATGGTAGTCGTAGAGACAGTCGATTCATCCTATATACATGCGCCTTCGTGCGTAACCAGTCGACACCGGATGTACGAAAGCCATTTGTACGTAGGTAATGGTGACCATGAAAAAATCTGTTGTTCACGAGAGAATTTTGCAGGGCAAGTCTGGCTAAATCTCGGAAAGATTGAGATGATGTCTTGGCAGCTCCCCATCATTGGGGTGAGCAATAGCAATCCCTTATACGGATCTGCCTCATAGTCAGATAGCTTTGATGGCGCCGGAGGCTGAAGAAACTGACACGGAAGATGGTGCAGATGAGGACGGGCCTTCTGTCATTGGTAATGGCAAGGTAGCGAAGGATAACAGGGAAGAGGAGGAAGCATCTGAGGATGAAGAGGATGAAGAACCGAGATTGAAATACGCATCTTTGACAAAGCACTTGAGACCGGTCTATCGTAATGGAGACGCTACAAGTGCTTTTTTGGTTGCGGGCGATAAAATGGTGAGGACGGTACTATGGTTGTATGGTATTTGGGGTGACTGACCGCATGTCAGATCCTCGGTACACACAATGGAAACATAGTAAGACATAAATGCAAGGAGGAACTACAAATTTTGATGATTGGAACAGCATGTCCTATCAGTGCCTTCGTTGAAACGAATCCACGTCTACCATGCCCACAACGCTTCAATCTCGGGACTCTCGATCTCTCCATTCCCTCCTCCACTGGCAGCTGCAAAGTCGGAAATTTCTAGCAGAATTGCATCTGAACGTACAGCGTCCCCCGGGCCATCCACCCCTCAGAAGAGCCATGGATCTCCATCGGCGCGTACCCCCAGACAGCAGCCTGTACCTCTTTTGCCCTCGAATCTCATATACATTGCCTCTGCATCTATAGACGGTAACGTATGCGTTCAGTCATTGACGGATCCAAGAGATGTACAGCTACGGGATTTTGGGCGACCATTGCAAGCTGTGGCACTGTCTCCCAATTTCAAGTCTGATCGATCTTACCTGTCCGGCGGATTGGCAGGGAACTTGGTTCTAACAGCTGGAGTGCCCATGGGACGATCTAAGTCGACTGTGGCTGGAGGCGCATCAGCTTCAGCTTCTGGATGGCTTGGAGCTGTAGGCTTAGGATCGAATACAGGCAAGGACCAAGTTTTGCATTCCGGTGAGGGTGCTATAAGTACCATTAGGTGGTCTCTATCCGGCAAATTTATTGTCTGGGTTAACGAGAAAGGCATCAAAATCATGCGGTCAAATTTACATTTAGAGAACATCGAGACTGAATATGCCTGGAAGCGGATAAGTCATACTGACCACCCCAATCGCCCGGGATGGGAAGAGATGGCTGGGATATGGAAAGCCCACGTTGAGTGGATTGACGAAGCTGGTCTCGAATCGGATGAGGCCTATCCCACAGCGAATGGGACTTCTGAAACAAATGAAGATCCACCGGATCTTGAACGTCTCAAAGCGCCAAAGCATAGCAGACGGGTCGAGAAACTCGTAGTGGGATGGTCTGGTACTATATGGATCATTAACGTTCACCCAGTTGGGGCAGGTGTCGGCAAGGAGGCCAGTAAGCCCAAGATGGCACATGCAGAGATTGTCACCATGTAGGTTATGAGAGAAAGACTGCGTCTGACTTTACTGACTTCCGCTACCGGTGGCCTAGTCTACGAATTGATTGTATTATATCTGGAATTTCGCTATATACCCCAAATTTGCTTCTTGTACTTGCATATATCACACCAGAAGAGAACACCACATCTAATGCAAAGAACACTAAACGAGGAGTGCATCGCCGCCAGAACGCACTTCAACCAGAAATGAGGATAATTGACATCACGACGAAGGAAGAAGTCAGCGTGGCGGACACGCTGACTATGAGTCGTTTCGAAAGCTTATCAGCAACGGATTACCATTTGGGAGTATTGCCTGCAATGCGGATGCCTACCAAAGCTACGGCTCAGCGAGGCTATGTCGAAGCCATTGGCGGTGGGATTGAAGCTATAGGTGGAGGCATATGGGATGCGACAATGTATCCCACTCGTCTCTTCAGCAGCTCCGCAAGCATTCGCAGCAACGACAGTCCGGGATCTACCTCGAAAGCGTCCAGCGACGTAAATACCGGAACAAACGTGGCGCCCTCTAAGGTGATAGATGCTCCTAATCCAGCTGCACTTGCGCATGGCATGAAAATTTTCATCCACAGTCCTTATGACTGTGTTATTGCTACAAAGCCTTCCTTAAATGACCACCTCTCGTGGCTTGACAACCATCACAAATACGAAGAGGCTTGGAATTTCCTTGACCGCCACCCAGAAGCAGCGTATGGCCAATCTGATAGAGCGTCAGACAGCGCGTCAAGCACTCCAACCAAAGCACAAGGCAGTCTCGTTGACTTTTTCAACGACGACAGCTCCACAGCTTCCGGACAACGAGGGCTGCACTCGCAAGCTGAGAAAGATAAACGGCGGATAGGCGAGCGATGGGTGCAGCAGCTTATAGCAGCTAACGACTGGAGTAAAGCAGGGCGGACCTGTGGGCTCGTCCTCGGCACATCTTCCACTTGGGAGCATTGGGTCTGGGTCTTTGCACAAGCGAACAAATTTGAAGAGATCACGCCATTCATTCCAACGACCCATCTCCACCCTCCATTACCGTCCGTCGTCTACGAACTCATCCTAGGTCACTATGTAGAAACCGACCGGCCTCGACTAGGCGAGCTCCTCGACCTATGGCCGCCCGAGCTGTTTGACGCCAGTCCCATAATCGAAGCCATAGAAAACAGACTCGGCTCTGGCGAAGTACGCGAAGACTCCACAGAAGACGGCCAAACAAGCCGAGACTGGCGCATCCTCCTCTCCGGCCTCGCAAAACTCTACCTCGCCAACGGCCAGCCCCGACAAGCACTATCATGCTACATCCGGCTCCAAGACGCCGACTCCACCATGTCCCTCATATCAGAATACCACCTCGTCACCGCCATCGCAGACGACATCCCCGGCTTCATCCTCCTCCGCGTCACCAAATCCCAACAACTCTCCGCCCCCCTCCTCGAACTCCAAGCCCAAACCCTCGAACCAATCCGCCTCCTCGTCTCCTCCGCCCACCAAGGCACCCTCCCCCCAGAAACCGTAATCTCCCAACTCCAATCCCGCTACGGCATGCCGAACCCCTACCTCTACTTCTACATCCACGCCCTCTGGACCGGCGACACCGCCTCCCCCTCCTCCCCAACCCCACAAAAATCCCCCTCCCCCCGCCTCCTCGCCCTAACAGGCCAAACCCTCCTCTCTCCCCACGCCGACGACACCCTAACCCTTTTCGCAACCTACTCGCGCCATCTCCTCCTCCCCTACCTCAAATCCCCCGCCCCCTACACCCTCTCCCACGCCACCACCACCTGCCGCACCCACACCTACATCCCCGAGCTCGTCTACCTCCTCGCCAAAGAAGGCCGCACGACCGCCGCCCTGCGCCTCATCATCGACTCCCTCGCCGACGTCTCCCAAGCCATCGCGTTCGCAAAGGAGCAGAACGATACCTCGTTGTGGGACGACCTGCTCGATTACAGTATGGATAAACCGCGCTTTATACGCGGGTTGTTAGAAGAAGTTGGTACGGCGATTAATCCGCTGAAACTCGTCAAGCGCATCCCATTGGGATTAGAAATCGAAGGCTTGAGAGAGGGACTGGGGCGCATGCTGAGGGAGTATGAGGTGCAGGAGAGTATCAGCGAAGGGGTGGCGCGGGTGTTGAGGGGGGAGGTCAATGCCGCGATGGTGGAACGGGGTGCTGGACAGCGAAAAGGCGTACGCTTTGATGTCGGTCCTGCGAATGGGAAGGAGGAGCGGGAAGAACGGAAGAGACATCGGCCGCCGAAGGTGGTGAGGCCGGGGTTCTGTGCTGGGTGCGATGATGCTGTTAATGAGAGTGGTGAGCTTCCTTTTTCTTCAATTCGATTATGTGGTCTAGCGCTCTACTGATATTGTCCTCAGGGAAAGAATTTCTGATCGGCTTTCCCTGCACCCACATCTTCCATCTCCCATGTCTGCTCAAGTACGAGGACGAAGATACTGAATTACCCGAGGTTCTATCTTCCTTCAATTCTTTCGAGGATGAGCTCGACGGAGGCTGGGATCGGAGTATTGGACCAAAGGTGGATCATGCGGCCTTACTGAGGACAGTTGTCGGAGGAGGCTGTCCTGTGCCTACGCATCGTGTTGATGAAGAGAGATGAAAAAACGTTGGGTATGAGCATACCCAGGCGAATTCAAGCAAGCACGAGTGATATGTACATCACTGATTGTACTTCATGGGGGCCACTTGATTAAGACTACTGCATTAATGAAGTGTATCGACTTAGCCACGCTATAGTACGATGACAAGCATGACCTGCCTCAGAGCGCAAAAGGAAAACAGGCCCAACCATTCAATGAAAGACCATGCCAGGGCTTCGAGCCACATGAAGCACGCAGTACACAGGAAACCCATCATTCCCTTCAACCTTCAATGACTATACGACTCACCGCGCCTTACATCATGAAAGCGATGTTGCCGGCAACGCCAATGGCGAGAACCAGTAGCATATCGGAAAGACCCAAGTTATCTTGGGAGGCACCACCAGTGACCAACGTGGGGAATGCTGTTGGACTTGTACCCTCGGATCCGACCATCAAGTCCGTAGAGGTTGTGTCGGTAGCGGTTGAAGCGGTGGTAGTGGAGGTTGAAGTTGACGAAGCCTTCTTAGTGATTGAGGCGGTGGTTGTCGAGTTTGGAGTAGTCGAATCCGTTTTAGTGATGGTGGCAGTGCGAGTCGAAGTAGATGTAATCTCCATGAGAGCTCCCGAGACAGACGACAGAAAAGACTCCGCTTCTGACAGAGCAGCTGAAGCCCCTGGTGGAAGTGCAGTTGCTGAAATAGCACCAGAAGCAGCTTCAGACATAGCTACTGATGCTGCAGACAGAGCGGCAGAGGCCATGGCTCCGGTTGGTGGCGCTCCCATTGCAGGAAGAATAACCGGTGCGGAGGAACAGTAAGGAGGGATCGAGGTGACGGTGGCAGTTACAGTACATTCTGTGACTTTGTCAGGTTTTCCACCCTCGAAGGTATTCAAGTAGAGACCAGATGACTGACCGTCACGAGCCTCAAGGCCGAACTTACGAACGAGACGAGCTTCATGAGCTTGCCGAGCTGTGATCAGTCAGCTCGAGTATTTACGCTGAACAATATCGAACGTACCTTGGATCTCATCGCGAGCCTCGACCAAGGCGGCCCGAGCAGCTTTGGTTGGCACTGCAATACCCGGTGTCAGCTCATAGACTAATAATTCTCATTTGAGAAAGCTCGCGTGAGAGAAAGAACAGGGCAGGGAACCTTTACCAGGCAACCGAGAAGGGAACGCCCCCGAACACTGGAAGCTACACTCAGAGCCTGGCATCAGATCCTGGCAAAAGCCTGTGCAACCGTTGGTTGTGAAGGTGGTCTTCCACAATGATGAGACCCCTGAAGTCGATGCCGGCATCTTTGTGATGCCACTCGCGCGGCACTGGACATCACATCCTGTTCCAGGCATCTGGTTCCAGCAGACTGCTGTGCAATCATCGATGGTGACAGTAGCACCCCTTTTGTGTAGAGCGGGTAGGGGAGTGGGCTTGGGGGTCGGGAGAACCATGTGGGTAGCGAAGTCGTCTCCGCAATTGACATTGCACTCTCTGCTACTAGACCTCCCGTCCCAACAGATGGCGGTGCAGCCATCTTTGGTGACAGTGACAACTCCCCGCTTCTGCAAGGCAGGCTCTGGACTAGGTTAGGCATCGCATTCCAATCGACAAGCACCAGAGACTTTTGGACCCGCTATGCAAGTCGGTGTACAACCAGGGGGATAAAGGGAGATTTCCTCCTTACCTGCAGATGCTGGTCAGCAATACATTCTGTGGTGCGGCATGTGTTGAGGTTTCTTCAATGAGAGACAGTGACCATCGGGGATGCTTACCATTATCTTTGGCGCTGATGACTGGATACACCAAGCCCACCAAGCCGACGAGGAGGACGCTGGAGTACTGCATTGTGACTGATGATGATGTGGATGAAAGCTATGCTCACGATGATGCTGGGGCTGAAAGCAATACAGAGAAGTGTTATGGTGGTTGAAGAGCGATGTTGGGTGTGAGCAAGTAAGTGATGTTGAAGAGGACAGAAAATGTTGTTTGGGGGCAGAGGTACGAGAAGTGTACACAAGAAAGGGCGCTAGGGGCAACGCAACTCCCCTACTTTCGAGCATGGCGCCCTTAGTCAAGCAGGTACGCAAAGGTCCTTCCGCTTCGATATACATGTCCATGTACAGTACACAAGAAAGCCTGGCCGTGCTCAACGAATCTGCCATTGACATCAAATGCGAGATCCGCTCAACACGAGCTAGACATGGCATCTGTGATTCAGTGAATGCTACCGCGTGAGCCACGCAATTGCCAGATTCCAAGTAAAGCTCACTGCTCAACCGCCAGTCCACAAATGGCATTTTCATCCCAATTCCACTTGTCGGTCACAACAATACGACGGTGAAAGGACAGGATAGCAAGCCGACGCGCAATTTCCCGTTGAACGCGCCCCATCTGCATTTACCCTCGACGCAATTGAGGCGGCCTCGCTCTTGCCCGAATTGATCTTTCTCACCTCGGTCGACTCGGCATCGCTGCTAGCCAAAGTCCTACTTCCCGGCCAGAAACTTCTTCCTGTTTACATCTCCCTCATCCACTCCCACACTCGTTTGAACATCTTCACCTCTTCTCCCACTGTCCATCACCTGCTCTTCGTTGTCGAGCACCAGCCAGCGGCATCCAATTGATCCTCCAAACAGTGACAACCATGCACTTACATGGGTATGGGCTCGTTGTAGCATGGATTATGCCGTTGGTGTTTGCCGGCCCCAGAGGTAAGCTGCCCTCGTCTGCTGGACTATTCACACTTCGCGAGCAGTGCTGATGTTGAGCCTAGGGAATGCCTTCTATCGACGTACTGGAGAGGGTAAGTCCAGTCTCCCGCATTCTCACATGTTGTCCTTCAGTGCTCTACCCTCGGACTATCCAGAGGCCTGCTTCCCCATCAGCAATCTCTTGGGGTTTCAGCATGACTGACCACTCGAGGAACGCAGATAGCACGAGCAACGACGGAAGTTCTCTAGCAGCTTCTACATCATCAGCGACTAGTGTCCCACCTACGTCGAGCTCTCTCGCGTTGCCATCCAAAGACCAGTTCTCCTCGTCTTCGTCCAATGATGAGCAGTCTGGTACAGGCTCCTTGCCTGCGGGAACCTCTTTCACGTCCTCCTCAAATGACAAGGGCACCTTATCGACACTTTCCTCCTCTGTTGACACAAGCAGCTCATCTGTACCAGCAAACGATCAGACATCTGGCTCATCTGCATCTACCGAAGAGCTGCCGTCATCGACGTCTGCCGGGCTATCAATCGTTACTCTGAGCACATCAGCGACTCTCACCATTGGCTTGACCCAGCCATCAGTGATTCCATCTTTCCCTTACGGAACCGGCGTTTCTCCTTCACCAGGAAGTACCGTAGATGTTTTCACGACAGATGTGTATGTACACCATGGGGCTATAACAACGCCTGAGCTGACATGTCACAGTGTTTACACTACCTTGACGACTTGTCCAGTCACCAGCACCGTCGTTTCTGGAACCAGCTCAATTCAAGAGGTCACGACTACCATCTCCACTGTCACCCGCACGTCAATTTCCACCATCTGCACTAAGTGCGTTGCACCACCCAAGAGCTCATCCGTGATCACTCCCTTAACACAGCCCTCTGCTGGTTTGTCCACATCATCAAATACCTCAGGTACAGCTCCATTCTCGGCTGGAACAAGTCCAGTGCCAACCTTGGCATCGTCCCTGATCTTCTCCCTGACTCAACCCTCGGTCGGCTTGCCCAAAGTATCGAGTAGGCCAGAGATATCCTATCTTGGGACTGCAGCTCCTCCCAGCAATGGCCTTGGCTTCCCAACTGCGGTATCTTTGACTGTTTCGGCAACCATTGGTGCCACTGACTCCCTCGTGATACCTGGATACTCCGTTGTGCCATCTCCACCCAGCCTTTCTGGAGCGAAGAGCCCATTCTATAACGCGACGTCGTCCATCATCCCTGTCTTCACACCAAGCCTGTTGGGTAATGGGTACGGAGGGGGTTTCGTCAGCACCCCTTCTATCTATGTCACCAAGCTACTATTTCCCAACGGCCCTTCCGAGGGCGTGCCTCCCGGGTATGGCTTCTCGTCAAAGCCTGAAACGTCTGCTGGCACTTCTTTGGGCTCACAGAATGCTGTCACTAGATTTGAAAACAGCACTTCGATTTCCACCGGCCTTGGTCTACCAACAAAATCAACCTTCAATTTTGGAAACACTACTCAGACGGTTGGCTCACCCCTCGAAACTCCGACACTACTTCCGATCACGTATGGAGTAACGAACACTTCGCTCGGTGCTTCCAATGCTCCGACAGCACTCATCACAAATATACCCACCAGCGGCGTGGTCACCGTCGAGACGAAGACGCCCTCGCCTGTTCTCATCACTTCAACTGCCTCAAGCGGCCAGGTAATTGTCAAGACATCATCAGCGTTGCCTAGCCTTGTCAGCTCCACTGCAACAAGCGGTCAAGTGGTAGTAGAGACGTCGACACCGTCACCCGTTCTTGTTAGCTCTACTGCCTCAAGTGGTCAGGTGATCGTCGAGACTTCAACCCCTGCTTCAGGCCTCATCGAATCCACTGCTTCGAACGGCGCGACCGTTGGCAGCTCAATCCCTGTCATTCTGATTACCTCAACTGCCCCGAACGGCGAGGTGACCGTGGAAGCTTCGCCCTTATCTTCAGCTTTGGTCAGCTCTATCACTTCGATGGCTTCAGGAGCAGTTCCTGTGGTCGTGAGCCACCTTGCTTCAAGCGGTGAGGTCATCATAGCGACTTCGACTCCCCCACAAGTCCTTGTAAGCAACACTGTATCGAGCGGTGAGATCATCGTAGCAACCTCAAGTCCTTCTCCAATCATCGTCAGCAGCACTGCGTCCAGTGGTGAGGTGATCGTGGAAACTTCTTCTACTACATCTGGAACTACCGAGTTTGGTGGCAGCCCAATTCTCTCAACCATCGGAACGCCAATTGAGATAGGCGCCTTGGGTAGTCCAACTTCTTTCCCAGGACAGTTTGCTGGTGCTCCCATCACTCTACCTGCCGGCTCATCGGTGGAACAAGAGTCGGCATCGGGTCTACCAATGCCTACGATCTTGACCCCTGTCATCGGTGCTAATGGACTCACTTCCCTAGCTGTCGTTTCTACACCACAAACACAAGTCTCGTCGGCAGGTCAACCGGCCGCTACCGTCTTAACGCCCATTGCCGGTGCCAACGGTCTGACATCTTTCGCCGTAATTCCTTCGCCGATAGTTGGTGCCAATGGTCTCACCTCTCTCGCTGTCTTTTCAACGCCTGTCGCAGCTGCCAACGGCCTGACGTCGCCGGCTGTCATATTGACTCCAGTCGTCGGTGCTAATGGAATGACTTCACTCGCTGTCCTCGCTACTCCTGTCATTGGTGCCAACGGCCAAACTTCGCTAGCCATTGGATTCGAAGGCCAGCAAGGGCCCAGCGGCACAATGTCTCCGACTGAAGAGTTATTTCCAGCTACGTCGCCCAGTACTGGCTTAGCAGGACAGTCCGAAGCTTCAACGTCAATCATTGTCTTTCCCACAGGAGCGTCAGGCCCTATCGCGTCATCAGGATCTCCTGCCCAGTTAAGTGGAGGTGGGAGTAATTCTACCGTCCATGTCTCACTCAATCCTAGTGCCATTGGCCAATTCGAGGGTTCAGGTCTCAAGCGCTCGTTCGACTTTGGCGTGGGCCTTGTGAGCTTCATCGCATTCCTATTTCTACTGTGAAAAAGTTTAAGATTGTCGAGCATGACATAAGGGATGCTATCGGGATGCATATTTATGGCGGAAAAGGGATTTGCGTTGCTTTGTCTCCACTGTATCAGCAATTCTCTCGTGAAAATGTTTTCCTACCAGCGTCTCACGCTCATACCTAATGATTAATACTCATGGCGGAGTGGGCGACACATATAGTATTGATCCTACACTAGCTTACCCAATCTAATATGATTGCTTCCAGATCCAATTTTTGACATGACCACTATGCGAACTGGAAAAACGACAGAGCAGTGTCGAGGTCAACATGCTTCGAGAGGGCTCGCTAACCTTGGCTTCAAGAACCGTAACCCCATACCTGAAAGCTGTAGCTTCCTGGGTACGACCACACGTACGGCATGTCTCCTTAAGCGAGGCGCTTTCGCTCTCAAGACCCTGAGATCGCAGAGTAGGCTAATTAGGAGCTTCACTCAGGAGGTACACACCATCATCTGTGGATACCAGAGCGTATTAGCCACAGCACCGTATTTTCAAGCACCGACTAGGTGCTCACCCATAGCATAGCACAAAGCCTTCAGTGGTGTTCGTCAGAGGACAATCCTACTCTCAGTTTCTCCTCCCCCCTTCAGTGCTGTCCTTGCATCTGCGTTTGCAATTGATAGACCTCGTTTCCTGTAAGCCCTTTTTCCATTTTCCCCTCGGCTTGAACGGAAAATGGCGAGCATACCTCCATTTTCTTACTCTCGCTCTCCTCTTCCATTTCCTGGATTTGTTTCTCCAATCGTTTACTGTAATACCCCCACCACATTAGCTCCCCCATTCCTGGGCCCCCCATACTCTGTCATTTTATTTTGTAGTGAGAGAAAGGAAACGTACATTTCTCTTTCTATGAATTCAAGACGACTGTCCACGGCCATGACGGCTTCGCTGCGCTCTTGTTTCAGGAGGACCGGGCCGACGAGCTTGTAGATTGAGGAGGTGGGGGGGAGGGTGGAGAATTCCTGTTTGCGAGGGGGTTCAGTATGTGGTTTGACAGGAGGAGGAGGGGGGGTGGGGAGGGGAAGGGAAGGAGGGCACCTTTTGAACGGATTTATTCTCCTGCTGTTGGGATTCGAGTTTTTGACGGGCGGTGATTAGGTCTTGGAGGTCTTGTTGGAGTTTTTGGTAGGCGTCTGAGAGGGTTTGCAGTTTCTTTTCGTCTGAGGCCATTGTTTGGAGGGTAGGAGGATGTTCGTGGTAGGTGGGAGAGAGGGTGATAGGGCTGATGGGTGGGTGGTCGCTGAGGCGGCGTCATTGCTTGGCGCGTGTTTATCCATTTGCGTGTGGAGTGGATTTGCGCGGTTCAGCTTGGGAAAAAGTCACTTCATTTTCTGAGAATCGGAGGAAAGACTGTCCGGACTGACGATTTCCATGACCTCTTACAATAGGCGCCTGAGAAGAGGATCAATCAGACCTACTACTTAACTATTTCCAAGATTCCTGTATACTGGCGACTTTGAGAGCCAGACTCCGCTGTCGAGCTTCACTCTGATATCCAGCTATCTGGTCACAGCATGAGCAACACCGACTTCCTCGGCCGAGCGATTGACGTCGTAAAAAAAGCCATAGAGAACGACACCGCGGGCGAATATGAAAAGGCCTACAACCTATACTACCAGTCGCTGGAGCTATTCATGTTGGCGCTGAAGTGGGAAAAGAATGAAAATTCGAAGAAGATGATACGGGGGAAAGCGGCGGAGTATATGGAGAGGGCGGAGAAGTTGAAGGAGCATTTGGCGGAGGGGGATAAGTCGAGTAAGAGGAAGCCGGCGGCGATGGGGTCGAATGGGAAGGCTAGTGGGGGTGGGGGGAAGAAGTGAGTCGCCACTGTATTCGGAGGGATATCAGCATGGTTGGTTGGTGGGACGGCCGCTGATGAGGTTTTCGCAGAAATGACGATGACGACGAGGACGGAGATCCAGAGTCGAAGAAGCTACGGGGTGCACTTGCTGGAGCCATCTTGACGGACAAGCCGAATGTCAAATGGGAGGACG
>JAABUP010003652.1_pt1 | contig 26883 bp, 23 predicted proteins | sample 5559201 | NCBI WGS metagenome assembly JAABUP01 (sample SAMN10711887, study PRJNA513373) | rock metagenome | isolation source: Antarctica rocks | place: Antarctica | reverse complement strand
ACCCGCCTACTTCAGGAGGTCTGAGACTCCGTTGCAGCGCTCAAGGCATTCGGTCCGATGACGGACGGCACTGGTGCGGTACTTGGCGTCGTACGTAACTCCGGCGGCCAGTTCGCCAAGGTTCTGAGCTTCACTTCCATCGATCGATTGGCCGTTGCCGCGGGTCTGGTTCCTGCTATCGGGGCCATTGCGCTGCAGCTGCAACTGCAGCAGATCGGCAAACAACTCTACCGAATTCAAGCCGGGGTAACTGAGCTCCTACAGGCGAATCTATTTGAACTGAAGGCCGCTGTCGAGGCCGACTACGCCATCCTCATGTCGAGCTTCCAACTGCTGCTTGATACAGGGACTGTAGGCGACACCGAGTGGAGCAAGATCGCCGCCCTAACGCCGACGGTGGCCAAACATCTTGGCCAGACAAAGGAACACGTTCGGGAACTCATACAGGAACTGGCAGCCATAAGGCGTGGAGGAGACGCGAACGGCAGCGAGCGCTCTGGTCATGACCGAAGGCGAGATCTTGAGAAGTTCCTTGGCAAGCATCCGGCGCACGGCGTTGGCCTATACGTTCTTGCAGTACAAAACAGTGTTCTTTACGAAGCCCTGAATGTTTTTCGGTTGATGAGCGCGCAGGATCAGCATCTTGACAGGGCTAAGTCGGCATCGGAGAACCGCGTTCGCTCTGCGCTGCACGATATGACCGTGCTTCACGTGGACTGGAAGTCGGCCCGATTAGAAGCCGGCAAGGGTGATCTATCCAGTTGGTTGCCGGCTAGGAATCTTTTCAACAATAATGAGAAGCTGGAACGTCAACTACTGCAGCTGCGGGACGACACAGTTTCCCTCGAAAAGGCGGCGGCAACCGTTCGTCCCTACCTCAAGGCACGGCCAGGGCATCTCGCTCTGCCCGCCAACTGATGGCACGGCGGCTGCGCCGCACCGGCTGCCAGGGTCGTCCGCAGCTATGACCTGGGCATGTGGACCAGGTAGTAGGGGGGGACAACACACGGGGACAAATCGCGGCAGTCACAGCGCGTTGGCACCTGTTGCAGCGCAGGGGAAGCGACGGTGAGGAGTCGTCTCGGCTGCAGGGGCACCGTAGGCGCAGCTGGCGGGAACGCCGGTCATACCCAAGCAGTAGGTGGCTCGAGCGTTGTGGGCAGCTGGGTGGCTGCGTCGCCCTCCGCCTCGTCCACTTGTGACTGCGTCAATCCGATAGCGCCGCGCAGATCTGTCTTGTGCAAACGCGCACCCAGCAGCTTGGCGCCTGAGAAGTCCGCGGCAGTCGTCGGCCAAGGCGTGACTCCCTTCCCAAGCGTGAAGGCTGACTCGAGGTTCGCACCCGATAGATCGGCCTTCCTAAAGTTTGTGCCAACGAGGTTGCTATGTCGCAGATCTGCCTCTCTGAGACGGGCTGCATTCAGATTTGTGTAGCCAAGGTCAACTGCCTCGAGGCCGGCGTTGAAAAGGTCGGCGCCGCTGAGGTTGAGCCGGTGCAGATAAAAGCCCTGCAACTGCGCATGGGACAACCATCCGCGTTGTATCCTGCGCTCGGGAAGTCGCCCTAATACGTCGGCGGCCACGAGGGCGACTGGCCTTGGCTGGAACGTTCCATCCTGGGCGCGTTGCGGTCTTGCCTGCTGCTGAAGAAACGCGCTGAGGACTCTCACGATAGTTGCATGATCTCGTGCGGAGTCGACAGCAATGCGTTCTAGCGCATAGATGCCGCCTAGTTGGACCATATCCTTCTGAGTCCCGACCTCCCCCAATTGAGCAACGGCTTTGCTGTAGCGGTCCGTAACCTGACCTTCGCGAGTAAGAGCGTAGGTACGGCTCGTGTACCAGACCGATAGTCCGGCCCCGACAGCAATGAGGAAGGTGACGCCCGCAGTTCGCGCATCGCCGACGGCCTTCACGCGGTCGGCACCCTGGTAGGCACGGCTCAAATTGTTAGGCAAGATCCACAGTACGCCTAGCCCGAGCACGACGATCACGAGCGTGAAGCCCAGCAGAGGCAGCCAACGGTGCGGCCGGGATATGCACATAGGGCTTTATATGCCCTAACCCACTGTCGCTGCTTCAGCCAAGCGGGCACTACGGTTCGCGTCGCGCTCAACATGCTCGGACGAGTCACTAACGAGGGGTTCTGCGACACCGCGCGGAACCTCGCTTCGCCATGCCCATCCGTGTCCACAACCCGTGGCCACTTCCTCGTCTCACCAAGGAGAGCTATGACGAGTTCTGCACACCCACCCTTCAAGATCGGCTACGCCCGAGTCAGCACCATCGACCAGGACGAGGCCCTCCAGCTCGACGCCTTCCAGCTGGCGTGTGTGGACCGGGTGTTCATCGACCGTGCCTCCGGGTCGGTCCAGGACCGTCCTGGTCTCACGAGTGCGCTGGAGTGCGCCAGGAGCGGCGACAGCCTGATCGTGTGGCGGCTGGACCGGCTTGGACGGTCGCTGCGGCACCTGATCGACGTCGTACGCGACCTCGAGGAGCGCGGCGTCGCCCTGGTAAGCCTTACCGAGCAGATCGACACCAGCACCCCCGGCGGACGGCTGATCTTCCACGTCTTTGCCAGCCTGGCTCAGTTCGAGAAGGAACTCATCCGCGAGCGCAGCATGGCTGGGCTGGCCGCAGCCCGGGCCCGCGGGCGGGTCGGTGGACGGCCGACGGTGTGGACCCAGGACAAGCTGCGGACGGCCCGGGCGATGCGTGACAGCGGTGACTACGACGTCACCGCCATCGCCAAGGTCCTCGGCGTCAGCCGGGCCAGCGTGTACCGGGCGCTTGGACTACCCACCCTGGAGCCCGGTAGCAGCCAGCCGGAGTCGAAGTCGGCGTGAGCTGCCCCGACTGCTCTGGCGCCCGCGCGGTGCCCGACGACGTGCAGGGCGGCTACCGCGCGTGCCCCGAATGCGTCATCGAGGCAACGGCGACTTGGGTCTGCTTCGACACCGACGAGGACACCGCACCCACCGCCTGACCGACCAGAGCATTCCAGCCCGATCCCACTCCGGGGTCGGGCTTCTTCACGTCCCGAAGGAGAACCTCATGTCCAAAGAGAGCATCAGCTGGTTGAACACCAACACCTTGATCGGCTGCACCGACAAGCGCGGCACGGCCTGCCGGCGCCCGGGCTGAGTGGGTTGTACGTCCTGCTCGTGGTGATCCCGTCCACCAGGGTCACCGGCTCGATACCGACGCCGGAGTCGACCTCACCGTGCACCGTGAGCAGTTCGTCCTCTTCGAGGACCGGGAAACCTCCTCGGACTCCACCTTGCGTGCCCGGCGAGGTCGCTAGAAGAACTGCCGGTCCGGGTCGAGCTTGTAGGTGCGCATCTTCCGGTACAACGTCGAGCGCGAGATGCCCAGCCGCTTCGCTGCGGCAACCTTGTTCCCCTTTGCCCTGGTAACGGCTGACATGATCGCGTCGAGCTCGACCTGCTCCATCAGGCTGAGCTCCCGGCGCCTCGCGTAGACCTCGAACTCGTGCGGCAGCATCGCGACCGTGACCTCCCGCCCAGCCGCCGTCGCCACGAGCCCGCGGACAACGCTTTCGAGCTGGCGAACGTTGCCGGGCCAGTGCGCCCTGGTCAGCGCGAGGAGAGCGGGAGGGCTGAAGCGCACTGCCCAGTCGGGTGCCTCTCGAGCGGCGACTTCCAGGACCAACCCGCTGATGTCCTCGCGACGCTCGCGCAGGGCCGGGATCTCGATCCGACCGATCGTCAGCTGATCCAGGAGCCGGCGGTGAGCGCTGGAGTCCGGCCACACCACCAACTGGTCGGCCGTGGCCAGAAAGCGCGGTGCGGCGGGATCCGCAGCGGCCGTAGCCACGACGGCCGATACCGACCCCGCGAGCGGCCCGTCCAGAGTGTCGAGATGCCGGAGGACGACGCAGCCCGCGCCCTCGGCCAGCGCCCGCCGCACCCCCTCCAGCCATCCAACGCGGTCCTCCACCGCCTTCGCGCAGTCGAGAACCCGCCCGGGGTCGAGGGGTAACCCACGCCCGCTGCACAGGGCGCGCACAAGGCTCAGCTTGCCGGTCCCGGGCTCGCCTATGACCGTGAGCGGGGTGCGCTTCGCTACCTGCGACGCTGCTGCCCGCAGCACGTCTCCCCACGCGGCGCTGCGCCCCGGCAGCAGCTCACGGCCGGTCGACCACGCATCGGTGGCCGCCGCCGGAGGGCAAGCCGGCCGGAGGGCGCGCGTACGTGAGGCCGTTTCGTCCAAGACCGGCCGCGCCTGCCGGGCCGACCGGGCGAAGTCGGCGTCGACGTCGGCCTCCACGGCGAGCAGAGCTCCAGCCAGCCGGCCGTCAAGCATAAGAGGAGAGCACCGGACTTCGACGACGCGCTCGAGCCCCTCCACCTGCACCAAGAAGCGTCGGACAGAGACCGCTTCGGACACCTGCTGCCACAGGACGACGTGGTCGACGCCCTCGAGAAGGCGCGCCGCGCGTGGGCTGGCCATCAAGACGTCCTCGCCCACCACCGCGCAGGCGCCTCCCCCGCGGTTGCGGGTGAGAAAGGTGTCGAGCAGCATCCGCTCGCGTTGGGAGGCCTGCTCGAGGAGCCGCTGCTCGATCTCCTGCGCGGTGCTGGTCATCAGCGGCACAAGGAGCGGACTGGCTGCGTCCAAGCCCGAGTTGAGCGTCACGACGCCGGCAAACTTCCGGGTCAGGGGGTGGCGGATGGGGGCGCCGACGCAAGTGAAGGTGGTGAGGATGCTGGCGTAATGCTCGGGTCCCACAACCATGCGAGCTCGTTGCTCCTCGGCGACGGTGCCGATGCCGTTAGTTCCGAGCCTGGACTCGGAAGCGGAGGAGCCGGCGGCCGAGCCGACCCGGTCCATCTGCGGCAGGATGCTGGACTCCGGCGCCCAGCGACGGATGATTCGTGCGTTGCGGTCCGCCAGCAGGACCCCGGCGTGCAGGCCCGACATGCGCTCGGCCAGGCGGGCGAGCACGGGTTCGGCGGCGGCGCAGAGCGACGAGTGGGGACTCCCCTCCTCGACGGGCATCTTGACCGTCTCGCTGCTCGCTCCGCTCAGCCTCGACCGCCCCCATGAGGCCAGGACCTCGGGACGTACGGCGGTAGCGAGCCGGCCGCGCAGGACCCCCTCGCTGAGGAACTCCTCACGGGCCCGGTGCACGGACCGCCACGAGTCCTCCATCGCCTCACCCCTGTTCGAGCGGATCCGGCGGGTTGAGCCCGTCTCCTCTAAGTTATCCCTACGAGAAGTACCAACCTCGGGAAGGCATGTTGTGTGTGACTTTGGCACATCGGCGCGTCCCGGCAAGTTCTTCCGGATTATCCCGTGGACGTCGCCGTGGCCTGCTCGTCCCGGTAGCAGCCGAGCATCACGTGGTTGCCGGGCTAGACGATCTCACCCATCGTCTCCCTGTCACCGGAAACGTTTCGGTCCGAATGCACCACGCGCAGCCCGTGCGCCACTAGCCTTTTCGACGCCCTCACGGGCATGAAGGGCCGCCTGATCCGCGTACGGGCGGCTACGCGCCCACCCATCCGGACGCCAGGGCCGCCCCCATCTATCCAGGCGGCGGGATCTCGCGAGGAACTTGCGGTACCGAAGCCGCGTTCGCCGTCAATGATCTCCGGCCGGTCCCCGAACAACGTTCCGAGAAGCTCGACGAAAGCCGTGGGGGTCAGCTCTACAGAGCTGAGCGCTGCCACCGGCGCGGGCCCGTTTAGCCGAGGCCGCCGAGCGAGACATACCTGACGTCCAGGTACTCGTCCACCCCGAGCGGGCCTCCCTCCCGCCCTATTCCGCTCTCCTTCACGCCGCCAAAGGGCGCCTGCACTGCGGAGATCATGGCGTCATTGACACCGACGGTGCCGTACTCGAGGCCCTCGGTGAACCGCACCATCCTGTTGACGTCGCGCGTGAAGAAGTAAGCCGCTAAACCGAAGTCGGTGTCGTTGGCGCGCTGAAGCACCTCGTCCTCAGTCGCAAAGGAGAAGACCGCGGCGACCGGACCGAAGGTCTCCTCCTTCGCCACGAGCATCGACTCGTCGGCACCGGTCAGCACGGTCGGCGCGTAGAAGGTCCCCGCGCCTGCGGTGCCGACGCGGGCGCGCTCGCCGCCGAGCAGCAGCGTCGCGCCCTTGGACAGGGCGTCCGCCACGTGCCGCTCGACCTTGTCGAGGGCAGCGTCCTCCACCAGTGGTCCCACCGTGACGTCGGCCTCGAGGCCGTCGCCGACCTTCATCGTGGCGAGCCGGTCCACCAACTTGCTGGTGAACGCCTCCAGCACGCTGTCCTGCACGTAGATGCGGTTGGCCGACACGCAGGTCTGCCCCATGTTGCGCATCTTTGAGGCGATGGTCTGATCGAGCGCATGGTCGAGGTCGGCGTCCTCGAACACGATCAGCGGAGCGTGGCCGCCGAGCTCAAGCGAAATGCGCTTCATCGTATCGGCAGCGCCCCGCATGAGCAGCTTGCCCACCTCGGTCGAGCCCGTGAACGAGAGCGCCCGCACGCGCCGGTCCGCCATCAGCGCTGCTGTCAGGGGCACCGGGTCGAAGCCGGGAACGACGGACAGCACACCCTCCGGCAGGCCCGCCTCCATGAAGCAACGGCCCACCTCGAGCGCTGACAGCGGGGTAAGCTCGGACGGCTTTACGACCATCGCGCAGCCGGCTGCTAGGGCGGCACCGAGCTTGCGGAGGATCTGCAGGGCGGGGAAGTTCCACGGCGTGATCGCGGCCGACACGCCGATGGGCCGTTTCAGGACCTGAATGCGCTTGTCACGGCTCGTGGACGGGATGGTCATCCCGTACACCCGCCGGCCCTCCTCGGCGAACCAGTCCAGGAAGGCAATGCCGTACTCGAACTCGCCGCGCGACTGGTCCAAGGGCTTTCCCTGTTCGAGCGTCATGACCCGCGCCAGATGGTCGAGATCGTCGCGCATCACCTCTGCCGCCCGACGGATCACCACAGAGCGTTCCAGTGCGGTCGCGGACCCCCATGCGCCCTGCGCCTCCGCAGCAGCGTCGACCGCGCGCTGCATGTCCGTGTACCCAGCGTCCGCAATCTTGACGAGGGTGTCGCCGGTCGCCGGGTTGGTGACGCCGAACGTGGCGCCGTCGGCTGCGGGCACCCACGCGCCCCCAATAAGGAGCCGGTCAAGGAACTCGGTCATGCTGCCCTCGCTATCTCTCTAGTGCTCCCGACCGCGCCCGGGGGATCGCGCGCGGCGTGCCTGCAGCCGTCGACCCGCTCAGGTGCTGCCCATGGCGCTGTGCAGAGTGGGCACCACCCCGGCGCGGGCGACCTGCCTGGCTCCGCCCCGCTCGATTGCCTCTTGAATCTCGTCGAGCCGGTAGTCTCGGTCCGTCAGCTCGGTGAACGGGTACCGGCCGTGCGTGCGCTCCAGAAAGGCCAGTGCCTCGTGGAGGTACCACGGGTCGTAGCGCAGGCAGCCGAGGATCGACAGGTTCTTCCGCGTGATGATCCCGGGTGACACTGGCACCTCGTTGACGGCCCCGACATTGAGGTTCCCGACGGAGACGACGGTGCCTCCGGCGCCTGCCAGCGCGATCGCTTCGGCGAAGGCAGCGGGGACCCCGGTCACCTCCAGGACCACGTGCGCGCCGTCCGTGCCGAGCAGCTCCTGAATCCTACGCACCCGGTCGGCCGTGGTCGCGTGCTCGCGCATGTCCACGACATCGTGGGCTCCGAACCGGCGGGCGAGCTCCAGCCGCTCCGGCACAGCCTCCACGACGACCACGCGCGCGCCGCGCTCCCGTCCGACGGCGGCGGCGTACAGCCCCAGGCCGCCGGCGCCCTGGACGACCAGGTCCTGGCCCGCGCGGAGACCGGCGCGATCCAAGGCGAAGAGCATCTGAGACAGGCCGCAGTTGGCCCCCGCCGCGGTGGCATCCGCCAGCACGTCCGGTACCCGGTAGAAGTACTGCTCCGCGTCGACGTAGTAGTGCGTCGCAAAGGCCCCAGTAAAGTGCGGGGGCTCCTCCGGTGGCCGGGCCCACAGCCGCAGCGCGTTCGAGCACAGGTTGAAGGCGCCGCGCAGGCACCCCGGGCAACGGCGGCAGGCCAGGAAGTACACGACGACGACCCGGTCGCCGACCGTAACCGGGACGCCGGCGAAATCGGTCTTCACCCCCGCGCCGAGAGCAGCGATCCTCCCGACGAACTCGTGACCGAGCACCGACCTGGTCAGTGCCGGGCTCTCGTAGTGGTAAATGTGGACGTCGGACCCGCAGACATTCGCCCGGACGACCTCGAGGAGCAGGCCGCCGGGTCCGGGCTCGGGGACCTCAAACTCTTTTAGAGTGACCGTCTCCGGTCCGACGAGGGCGGCGACGGTGCCCTTCACGGTTCCCTCCTCCGGCTAGCAGTGGTCGCGGTCCTGGGCATACCCGGGCCGGGCTGTGGAGCACGGCCGGGTCGGCCTCGGCTCAGCCTGCCGCGTCGTCCGCTCGCGGAGATGTCCGAGTTCGGGACAGGGCCGGGCGGTCGGCAGCCGTAGGTCGACCGGCGCAGGGGCTGTGCCGAAACAGGACAGAGCGGCGACGGGCCGATGTTCCAGGCTGCGCTGCGCGGAGCATGCCGCGCCGGTAATTTGTGTGGAGGGAAAGTGAACGGATTCGCGACCGCAAGACGCTTGTGGGCCCTGGACTCGCCGACCTTCACGGTCGAGGCGAACACCCTCATGTACGGCTTGAGCGGCGAGCTGACGATCCCCATGCCGGCGTTCCTCATTGAGCACCCGCGCGGGCTCATCCTGTTCGACACCGGGCTGGTACCGGCAGCAATGGACGACCCCGTCTCGGTGTACGGCGAGCTGGCGCACCTCACGAAGATCCGTGCGGAGCCGGACCAGCGGCTGGACCGGCAGATCCAGGCGCTGGGCTACCGGCTCTCGGACGTGACGCATGTGATCGCGTCGCACGCGCACTTCGACCACGCCGGTGGGCTGTACCTGTTCCCGGAGGCGAAATTCTACGCCGGTCGGGGCGAGCTCCGCTTCGCGATGTGGCCGGACTACATCGGCGCCGGCTTCTTCCGAAGAGCGGACCTGGAGGCCACCCGTTCCTTCAACTGGCACGAGATCCCTGGTGTTGATGTCGATCTGTTCGGCGACGGGAGCATCGTCGTGCTCTTCACGCCGGGTCACACCCCCGGCGAGCTGAGCCTGCTGGTCAGGCTGCCCGGCAGGAACGTCATCCTCACCGGCGACACGGTGCACCTCCGCGCGGCGCTGGAGCACGAGATCCACTTCCCGGTGGACGCCGACACCGCGGCAGCGGTCCGCAGCCTGCGCCGGCTCAAGCTGCTCCGTGACTCCGCCGACGCCACGGTCTGGATCACGCACGACCCGCAGGACTGGGCGGAGCACCCGCATGCGCCCCAGTGCTTCGAATGAGGCGTTGACCATGCCCGTCCTCGTCGACTACGCCTGCCCCGCCTGTTCCGGACGGGTCGAGGCGTGGGTCCCGACGCCGCCGCCGCCAGTCGGGACCTGTCCAGCGTGCGGTTCGCGAAGCCGGCGAGTCTGGTCGCCCGTCGGCCTCTCGTCGGGCTCGCGGACCGCCGAGCCGGCGGTCACCTCCACGCACCCCGCGCGGCCGCTGTGCGCAACGAACCCCGACGTTCCCGGGCTCTGCCACATGTCACCGAGCGCCGGCCGGGCATGGGTCGCGCGAGCGCGCGGCGACGGCCGAGCGCTCGACCGCGAGCTCGCGCGCCAGGAGAGAGCCGCAGCCATAACAGCCCCGACCGTCTCCGATGTCCTGTCGCACACCCACCGGCACGCGGACGCCGGCGCCCTGAGGCACCCCTAGACCGGACGCCTTTCCGTTCCGCCATACACGGCGGGAAAGCAGGTGGCCCACAACCAGCTGACAACGAGAACAGGACAGCCCGCGGGCGGAGAGGTGGGACGTGGCCTGGATCACCGGTGTGGGTCTAACGGGCTTTGGGCGGCAGCCGGGGCCACGGGCCCTGGACTGGCAGGTGGCGGCCGCCGAGCTCGCCCTGCGCGACGCAGATGTCAGACGCGGCCAGGTCGACGCGCTCGTGGTCGGGTACGCGACCACCCTGGGCCACCTCATGCCGGCGAACCTGCTGGCGGAACAGCTCGGCGTCCGGCCCAGAACGGCCTTCGGCACCAGCGTCGGAGGCGCGACCGGCCTGGCCATGCTGGTCCAGGCCGTCACCCTGGTTCATGCCGGAGAGGCCGAGCGGGTTCTTGTCGTCGCGGGCGAGGACCGCGCGAGCGGGCAGAGCACCGACACCTCTATGAAGACCCTCGCGCAGGTTGGGCACCCGGCGTACGAGGTGCCGCTGGGCGCTAACGTCCCCGCCTACTACGCCCTATTGGCCTCGGCCTACCTGGACCGCTATGGGTTGGGCCCCGAGTCTCTGGCGCCGCTCGCCGTGCAGATGCGCACGCACGCTGCGCGGCATCCGGGTGCGCAGTTCCGTCAGCGCATCAGCGTCGAGGACGTGCTGTCTTCGAGAGAAGTGGCCCAACCCCTGCGCCTGCTTGACTGCTGCCCGGTGTCCGACGGGGGGGCGGCGTTCGTCGTCGCGAAGCAGCGCAGCTCATTTCGGGACGTGCGGGTGGCCGGGACGGGGCAGGCCCATCTCCACCAGCACCTGACCGAGGCGGTGTTCGAGGACCTGGGAGCCGGTCGCGCGGCGCGCTCCGCTCTCGAGGCGGCGGCGGTCGATCTCGAGGACGTCGACGTCGCCGGCGTCTACGACAGCTTCACCGTGACGCTGGCCCTGCTCCTGGAGGAGATCGGGTGCGCGCCCCCCGGCCGAGCAGGGGAGTGCGCCACGCTAGGAGAGTTCGACCGCGCCGGTCGGCTGCCACTGAACACCCACGGCGGGCTCCTGTCCTACGGCCACTGCGGCGTGGGCGGGGGGCTAGCGCACCTCGTGGAGGTGGTCGCACAGCTGCGCGGCGAGGCAGGGGTAAGGCAGTCCGAGCGCGCGGCCCGCCTCGGGCTCGTCCACGCGGACGGTGGAGTGATGTCCGCGCACGTGACGGTGATTCTCGAGGCGGCCTCATGACGGCACACCCAGGAGACTGGACGCAGGGCGAGCCGGTGATCCTTCGCAGCCGCTGCGCCACGTGCTCGTTCGCCTGGTACCTGGACCGGCAGGCCTGCCCGCGCTGCGGTGGGCGCGACCTGGTGCGCGACCCGTGCTCGGGGACGGGCACGGTGTTCGCTAGCAGCACGGTCCACCGCAGGGTCGCCAGTACCGGGAACCGCGACCACCCCATTGGCATCGCGCTGGTCGACCTCGACGAGGGCATCCGAGTTATGGGGCGTTGCCCGCCCGGCACGCCGCCCGGGCAACGCGTCGTCGCCGAGTTTCGTTTGGAGTCAGGCGGCTCCCGGTCCCTCGTACTCGGCTTCCAGGAGGTCCTTCCGTGAACTCGACGACCCTGTCCTTCCTCCACGCGCCGCAGTCGGTTGCCATCGTCGGGGCGTCGGACGACCCGGAGAAGATCGGCGGACGTCCGGTCCGGTACCTCTCCGAGTTCGGGTTCCAGGGACTGGTGCTGCCCGTGAACCCGGCGCGCCCGACCGTCCAGGGGCTGACCGCCTACCCCGATCTCGAGGCGTTGCCGGTCGTCCCGGACGTGACGCTGGTCGCGGTCGCGGGCGCGGCCGCGGCGGCGGCGGTGGCCACGTGCGCGCGGATCGGCGTCAAGGGCTGCATCATCATGGCCTCCGGGTTCGGGGAGACCGACGACCCGGTAGGCCTGCAGCTGCAGGAGCAGATGCGGGCGGCGGCCGGCGCCGGCGGGATGCGCCTCGTCGGCCCCAACTCGCAGGGCCTGGCTAACTTCGCGACCGGCGCCGTGCTCGGCTTCTCCACGATGTTCACTGAGCAGCCCCCCGCGGACGGCCCGGTGGCGATCATCAGTCAGAGCGGGGCGATGTGCTCCGTCCCGTACGGGCTGCTGCGCCGGCGAGGGATCGGCGTGCGCTACGCCCATGGCACCGGCAACGACCTGGACGTGACGGCCGGGGAGCTCGCCGAGGTGGTGGTCGCCGATCCGGACATCCGCTTGCTCCTGCTGTACCTAGAGGACGTCCGGGATCCGTCAGCCCTCGAGCGCGCCGCCCGCGCCGCGCTCGAGGCGGACGTGCCGATCGTCGCCCTGATGGGCGGTCGCAGCGCCGCAGGCCAGCGCGCTGCGGCCTCGCACACCGGTGCTCTGGCCAACGAGCAGCGCGTGGTAGATGCCTTCTTCGAGCGGGTCGGCATTCTCCGGGCGGGAAGCGCCCTGGAGCTCGTCGCGGCCACTGAGCTGTATCTGCAGGGCTGGCGGCCCTCGGGGCGCAACCTGGCGGTGGTGAGCAACTCGGGAGCGGTGTGCGTGCTGGCCGCCGACGCGGCTCACGACCACGCACTGCCGCTCGCGGAGCTGAGCGAGCAGACCGTTACGGCCCTGGAGGAGGTGCTGCCGCGGTTCGCCACGAAGGTCAACCCGGTCGACGTCACCGCTGCGCTCCTGACCGACAGCAGCCTGTTCGGCAAGGTGCTCCCGCTGTTCGCCCGCGACCCCGGCGTCGATGCCTGCCTGCTCGGCCTGCCGGTGTCCGGCAAGGGCTACGACGTCCCGCGTTTCGCGGCGGACGCGTACGGCTACGCCAGCGGCAGCGGTAGCCCGTTCGTGGTCTCGACGCCGCAGCCGGCCGTGGCCGAGGAGTTCCGAAGGCGCGGACTCGTCGTGTTCGAGGAGGAGGCCAGCGCGGTGTCGGCGCTGGCGCAGTTTCTGCGCCACTGCGCACTGAGAAGCTCGGCGATCGGCCGGGCGCCGACGATTGGGAAGCGAGCGGTAGCAGGGCACAGCCGGACGCTCGACGAGGGCGAGAGCCTGGACCTGCTCGAGGCCTTGGGTCTTCCCACAGTCCCGCACATCCTGTGCCCCGATGCCGCGTCGGCCGCGGGGGCCTTCCACGAGCTCGGGGGCGGTCCGGTGGTGGTCAAGGGCTGTACGAGCGAGGCAACGCACAAGTCGGAGCTGGGCCTCGTTCGCCTAGGCTTGCGCACCGCGGCCGAGGTCGAGCAGTCGGCGGGCGAGCTGGTCGCCCAGATGCGGGGACTGGGGCTGGTGGCAGCCGGGGTGCTGGTGTGCCCGATGGTGGCCGGCGTCCGCGAGGTGCTGCTGGGCGGGCAAGTAGACCCGGTGTTCGGCCCGGTCGTCCTGGTCGGCGCCGGCGGCACGTACGTCGAGGCGCTGCCGGACGTCCAGGTGCTGCTGCCTCCGTTTACCCCGCACGAGGCGCAGCACGCGATCTCGAAGCTCGCTCTGGCCCCTCTGCTCGCTGGCGTCCGGGGCGAGCCGGCCGCGGACGTCGCCGCGTGGGCTGCCGCAGCGGCGCAGCTGGGCGAGGCGCTGACCGCAGCCGACTGCCCTGTCCTGAGCCTCGATGCCAACCCGGTCATGCTCGGCGCGGCCGGCGGGCACGGCTCCCCCGGCGCGGTCGTCGTCGACGCCGTCGTCCTCCTCGCCCAGGGCCGCTAGCCGCCCCCGAGCAAGACGCGAGCGGCGCCAGCCCGGCCTCAAGGGTCGGGCCGGCGCCGCGTCACGGGCCACCTGCGCTCACACGCGAGCCGGCGAGGACCACCCCTTGCGAAACTCGTCGTACTGCTGGTCGACAGCCTGCTGGAGCTGCTCGATGTACGCGTTCATCCCGCTCATGTAGAACATGTTGGTGACGGGCTTGCCCGGGATGTTGGACCCGTTGATCCAGGAGTTGACCTTCGGGAACAGCGTCTTGTTCGCCACCTCGTCACAGGTGGCGACCCACTGGTCCTCGGCTTCCCGGGTCGGCTCGAGCGTCTCCAGGCCTTTGTTGCGCACGTACTGGATCGCGCCCGCGATCCAGTCCACCTGCACCTCGTGCGCCGGAGGTTGGTTGGTGAAGGGCCCCATTGGACCGTAGATCATGAACATGTTCGGGAACTCGGCCGTCATGAGCCCCAGGTGGGTAAGCGGCCGGCGGGCCCACTTGTCGCGCAGGCTCAGCCCGTTCCTGCCCCGGTGATCGATCTTGAGGTAGTTGCCGGTCACCGCGTCGAAGCCCGTCGCGAAGACGATGACGTCCAGCTCGTACTCCTGCTCATCCGTGCGGATCCCCCGCGGTGTGATCTCCACGAGCGGGTGCTGCTTAACGTCAACGAGGGTCACCGCGCCGCTGTTGAACGTCTCGTAGTAGCCGTCGCAGCAGATCGGCCGCCTGGCGTAGAGGTCGTATGGCGTCAGCTTCTCCGCGGTCTCGGGGTCGGTGACGATCTCCTTGATCTTCTTGCGGACGAAGGCGGTGGCGGCGTTGTTTGCCTCGAGCTCAACGCCGATGTCGTTGAACGTCGCGAACATGAACTGGAACCCGCCGCCGCTGTTCCACTGCCTCTCGAAGACAGCCTCACGCTCCTCCGGCAGGACGTCCACGGCCGCCACGTCGCTCTCCTCGAAGCCGAAGGCGGTGACGGACCCGCGCACGCTGGCCCAGTAGCCGTCGTAGTCGGCCTCGATCCGCTCGAGGATCTTCGGGTCGAGCGGGCCGTGCTGAGCGGGCACGGTGTACTGCGGGGCCCGCTGGAAGACCGTTAGGTGCGCCGCCTTGGAGGCGATCTCGACGATGCACTGCACTCCGCTCGAGCCGGTCCCAATGACGCCGACCCGCTTGCCCTCGAAGCTGACGCCGTCTTGCGGCCATCGTGCGGTGTGGAAGACCTCGCCGCTGAACTCGTTCTGCCCCGGGAACGTGGGGAAATTCGTGGACGACAGAAGGCCGACGCCCTCGATCAGGAACTGCGCGGTGACGCGCTGACCTTTGTCTGTCAGGAGCTCCCAGCGGTTCGTATCCTCGTTGAACGCCGCGTACTCGATCGTCGTACCGAATGTGATGCTGCGCCGCAGGTCGTACCGGTCGGCGACGTGGTTGAGGTACGAGAGGATCTCCCCCTGCCTGGGGTACCGCTCGGTCCACTTCCACTCGTCGAACAGCGCCCTATCGAAGGAGTAGCAATAGGCGGTGACCTCCGTGTCGGAACGAGCGCCCGGGTAGCGGTTCCAGTACCACGTCCCGCCGACGCCTTCCGCGTTGTCGAAGGCGTGCACCGAGAGGCCGAGCTCGTTGCGGAGGTTATGCAGCGCGTACAGGCCGGCGAAGCCCGTCCCGATGACCACTGCGTCCACCTCGAGCGCGTCCGCAGCGCCGTGGTCTGCTGATGGTTGGGGCATGTCCTCGATCGTCCTTCCTGTAGGTCAGCCGCCGGCCGCTGGGCGCGGGGGCGGTGCGCCACCGGCCGGCGCAGGCCTGCCCGCGGACGCACTAAGCGGTGACACGATGCTTCGCGCCGACCGCGCAGTGCGATGTCCCATCTCCGGACAGGCCCATTCGGTCCGATTCGGCGCGCTTGCCGGAGGCGAGGGCGGCGCGGGCGCCCGGGCGAACCGGCTGCGCGGGGGCCACACACGTTGCCGACCGCTCCGCGGAGGGCTAACCCTGCTGGCGCAAGTGTGCCAGCCTGGGACGCTGCGTGCGCTTGCGCCGTTCGTACTGTCGCGTCATGTCTCAGGACGACGCGTTGAGCGGCGCGGCCCGGAGTGCTGTCGGGGCGCCCGCGGGGACACCCGGCGCAGTACGAGTGGAGCCGTGACCGGTGGTCACGCTGTCGCGCCGCGCGACCCCGATGTCGGTAATTGGCCTCGCCGTCGTCCTGCTGCTGCTGCTATCGGAGTTCGTGGTCACACACAACTTTCTCCAGCTCGGCTCGCTGTCGGTTCTCACCCCGCTCATCGGCATCATGGTGATCGTCGCGACCGGCCAGGCCTTCGTCATGGGCACCGGTGGCATCGACCTTAGCGTCGCGGCCGTGATCAGCCTGGTGGGCTCGATCGTCCTTAAGCAGTCTCTCCAGCGCAGCGACCGCCTCGTCGGGGCCCTGCTCCTGTCCCTCGCGGCATGCGTCGTCGTCGGACTCGTCAACGGTGTGCTGATCGAGGCGCTGCGCCTGAACGCCCTAGTCGTCACCCTCGCCGTCGGGCAGCTGGTCGCCGGCTTCACGCGGCTGTACCGCGGCGACGTGCTGGCAATCACGAACGTGCCGAAGAACCTCTCGCAGGTAGCCGGCGCCGGCGTCGGCGGAGTCAGCTACCTGCTCCTGGTCTCCGTAATTATCGCCGTGCTCGCCGCTCTGTTCCTCCAGCGCTGCGTCGCGGGTCGCCGCCTGGTCGCAAGCAGCGCAGCGCCCGGCACGGCGTCGCTCGCCGGGCTCCGCGCGAGCGGCTACCGCATTCTCGCGTACGTCCTCGCGTCGTGCGCGTACGGCGTGGGTGGTGTCCTCGCCGCCGGACAGCTGGGGACCCCGGACCTCACCCTCGGCGATCCCTACCTGCTCACCAGCGTCGTGGCCGTGGTCCTGGGGGGCGCGGCGCTGACTGGCGGCCGGGTCAGCCCGGTGTCGACGCTGCTCGGGGCCGTCTTCATCACCGTCTTGGATTACGACCTGCGGGTGAGGGGCTACCCCGCGGGCGTACGCCTCATGTCGCAAGGGGTGGTCCTGGTGCTCGCGCTCTCGCTCGGATTTGGACTTCAGTACCTGCCCCGCATCGGGCAGCAGCTGGCGCGGACCGCCCCCGGGGGGCTCGACGCCGTCGACGGAACCAATGCCACCCACTAGTTGCTACCGGAGAAGGACAGCCACCATGTTCACAACAGTCAGCGAGCCGACGGCCGTGCGCTCCCCAGGACGCCGAGGCACGACCCGCGGGATGATCTGCTCGGTCGCGGCGCTGGTGCTCGTCGCCGGCTGCGGCAGCAGCAGCACGGGGTCGAGCAGCGGTGCCAACGGCAACACCGCGCCGAGCGGTGGAGCGCCCGCCGGCACCGCGCCAGCGGTCTCCGCCGCCGACATCGACAAGACGATCACTACGGCGCTCGGGAAATCGGTACCGGCCGATTCGCTACCGCCGTTGATGAAGGAGGCGCTGGCGCGGGCGTCCTCCACGCTAACCCCGGCACAGCTGGACAAGGCGTTCGAGTGCTGGCAGAAGTCCTCGTGCACGCTGGGAGGCGGGAAGATCACGCTGGCGGAGGCGGACGGGTTTGGGGATAACACCTGGCGCAAGTTCTCGAAGATGGACGTGATCCTGCAGGCGCTCACATACCCGGAGGTCGGGAAGTTCATCTACACCAACGCGCACGGTGACCTGTCGCAGTACCAGTCGGCGATCCGAAACCTCACGGCCCAGGGCGCCAAGGCCATCGTGGCCTACAACGACTTCGGTCCCGCTGCCTGGCCGGCCTTCACCGCCGCCCAGCGCTCCGGGGCCCACATCTCCACGTTCGTTGGGCCGGGTGACGGTGCGCCGACCTCCGCGATCACCACCCGTGTACAGCCGGACATCTGCGAGGCGGGCAAGGTGATGGCCAAGACCGTTAAGCAGGCGGTCGGCGATGCTCCGGTGGCGTACTTCACGGGAACGCCCGGGAACCCGGAGGACGCCGGGTGGCAGAAGTGCGCCACCGAGGCCGGCGTGAAGTCCGCCTTCGCGGCGGACACCAACTGGACGCCTGCGGGCGCGCAGACCGCGGCCTCGGCACTGATCGCGTCCGGCAAGGAGCCCAAGGCGATCCTCTACAGCTACTCCAACCCGGTGCCCAACATCGTGAAGGCGTTCCAGAAGGCCGGCAAGCCCACTCCCGCGATCATCACTTGGACCACGGACAACGGCACTCTGTGTCAGTTGAAGCAGAGCCCGTACCCGCTGTACCTCACCAACGCGCTGAACTGGGCCGCGCGGGTGTCCGTGACCGCGACGGTCGCGGCGGTCAACGGCACGTCCGTCCCCGCCGCCGTGACCTACCCCATGCCGTTCAAGAAGGCGGACCCGGCGGATTGCGACGCCGGAAAGCCGGCCGACTACCCCGGTACGTCCGCGCTGGTGCCTACCGAGTTGGTCACCAAGATCCTGGGCGGCTAGCGGCTCAGAGCCTGGAACGAGGGGATCGCGCGAACATGGACAAGATACGCTGGGGCAGCCGGGATCTCAACGGCGGAGTGGCCTCGCCCGCGAGCCAGGAGGACCCGCCGCTCGCGGTGACAGGTATCTCGAAGAACTACGGCCCGGTCCGGGCGTTACTGCCCGCGTCCTTCCATCTGGCACGCGGCGAGGTGCACGCGCTCGTCGGGGAGAACGGGTCGGGCAAGTCCACCGTGGTCGGCATCCTAAGCGGCGCCGTACGGCCGGACTCCGGCGTAATCCGCTTCGGAGGCGAGGTGGCCAAGGCCCACACCCCCTGGGAGTCCCAGCGGGCCGGGGTGTTGACGGTCTTTCAGGACGGCTCGCTGCTGACTGAGCTGTCGGTGTCCCAGAACCTCTACCTCGGCACCCCGGCGGCCCAACGTCCGGCGTACCGAAAGGCCGAGAAGTGGGCCCAACAGCGGCTGAACGAGTTCGGCCTCGGGCGCCTGGACCCCGGCGTGCCGGCAGGAGCGCTGTCGCCGGGGGACCGGCAGCTCGTCGAGATCGCCCGGGCGCTAATGGCCTCGCCCGCGGTGCTGCTCCTGGATGAAGCCACCTCCGCGCTCGACGCAGCCGGTGTCGACGTCGCGCTTAGCCTGATGCGGCGGGCGGCCGACGCGGGGGCGGCGGTCCTGTTCGTCACGCACCGGCTGTCGGAGGTCTTCCGCGTCGCCGCACGGATCTCAGTGCTGCGGGACGGGACGTGGCAGGGGACCCGGCACGCGAACGAGTTCGACACCGCAGGACTGGTCGAGCTGATGGCCGGCACCAGCGTCGACGTCGAGTTTCCGGACCGGGCGCTCCCGCAAGAGGTCGGGGCGCCGCTGTTGTCGGCCCGCGGCCTTGAGGGGACCGCGTTCGGACCCGTCGATCTGGAGATCCGACGCGGTGAGATCGTGGGCATCGCCGGCGCCGACGGGAACGGCCAGCTGCCACTGCTGCGGGGCCTCAGTGCTCTGGGTGCCGTCGACGGCTCGCTCGAAGCGCAAGGCGTCCAGGTCGGGTCCTTCACATCGGCGGTCCGTGCGGGTGTGGCCTTCCTGTCCAGCGACCGGCGCAGCGAGTCGCTGTTCCCGTCCCTCGCGATCCGCGAGAACCTGCTCGTGGGCGTGCTGTCGCAGTTGTCCGACGTCGGTGTCGTGAGCGCACGGCGGGAACGCGCAGAGGCCGGACGGAGCGTGCGCGAGTTCGGCATCCGACTGGGCAGCATTGAGGACCCGGTGACCTCGCTCTCCGGTGGGAACCAGCAGAAGGTCGCCCTGAGCCGGGTGCTGGTCACGCACTCCCGGGTCCTGCTAATCGACGAGCCGACGCAGGGCGTCGATGTCCGCTCCCGCATCGACATCTACCACATGCTGCGCAACGCTGCGAAGGGCGGCGCGGCGGTCGTCGTGGTGTCCTCCGATGCTTCGGAGCTGGCCGGCCTGTGCGACCGCATCCTCGTGATGTCCCGCGGCAGCGTCACGGCGGAACTGGCCGGCGAGGACGCCACCGAGGAGCGGATCATCCACGCCTTCACAGGCGCTCGGCAGCAGCACGCGGCCGTCGCCCACGAGGCCGGCCGGACTCCTCTCCTGCTGGCCCAGCGGACCTTCCTGCGGGTCCACCAGGACGCCGCCCGACTGGTCCTGCTCGTCGCCATGCTGCTCGCGCTGGGTGCCTACGCGCAGAGCCGCAACAGCACCTTTTTCACCACGCCGAGCGTCTACAACGTCCTGCTGCTTGCCCTGCCCCTAGCCGGTGTCGCGGCGGCACAGTTCCTGGTCATGTTCACCGGCGGGATCGACGTCTCGGTGGGCGCCACCATGGGAGTAAGCGTGGCGCTCATGTCGTTCTTCGTCCAGAGCTCCGGGCTCGTCCGTGGGCTGGTGTCGTCGCTCGCCCTCTCCGTCGTACTCGGGCTCGTGGTGGGAGCCGTGAACGCCACCGTCATCGAACGCCTGCGCATCTCACCCGTCATCACGACGATCGCAACGCTCGGCATCCTGCAGGGCGTGGGACTGCTCCTGCGACCACAAGCCGCTGGCACCATCAGCCTCGACCTGACGAACGCGCTGACGAAGCAGGCCGGTGCCTTCCCCATCGCGCTGCTCGTGCTTACGGCCGCGTTCGTAGTGGCGGACGTCACGCTTCGTTCGTCGGGCCGCGGCCTGCGCCTGCGCGCGGTGGGGCTGAACCCGCTGTTCGCCTACCGACTCGGCGAGAACGCTCCACGGCTGCGGCAGCTCTCCTACCTGGGTTGCGCCGTGCTGGCCGCGCTAGCGGGCGTCCTGCTCGCCGCTCAGGTCGGCGTGGGTGACTCCACGGTGGGCAACCAGTTCACCCTGCTGGCCATCGCCGCTCCGATCCTCGGAGGCGCAAGCCTGCAGGGCGGTCGCGGCACGTTCGTCGGCTGCCTGCTCGGCGCCGTGCTGTTGGCCATGGCGGAGACGCTGCCGACCGTCCTGTCGCTGAGCGACGGAGCCAGCTTCCTGCTCACTGGGGCCCTCACGCTGCTCGCACTACTCATCTACACGCGGGGCGCCTGGGGCATCCTCCAGAGCGCGGTCCGGGCGGCGCACAGAGGTCTGCGCGGGCCGCGCAGCGGTGACGGATCGCGGCTGCCCGCCGGTGCCGGCTCGTAGCCTTAAGCGCGCCACTCAGGGCAGCAACCAGCCGCCGTCGATGACGTAAGCCGCCCCGTGGATGAAGTCCGCGTCGTCGCTGGCCAGATAGACGGCCAAGCGGGCGATCTCCACCGGCTTGCCCCAGCGACCGGCGGGCGTGCTGGCGATCGCCGCGTCTACATGCTCGTTGCGCCCGTCCGGGGAGAGCAGGTGCGCGGTCATCCCCGACTCGACAGCGCCTGGGCAGATGGCGTTGACCCGTACGCCCTTGGCTCCGTACTCGAAGGCCAGCTGCCGGGTCAGGCCGAGCAGTCCGTGCTTGGACGCCGTGTAGGCCGCGCCGCCGCCGCCGGCGGCGAAAGCCGCGATGGAGGCAGTGTTGATGATGGCGCCCTTCCCGCGTTCCAGCATGTGCGGCAGGACTTCGCGACTCAGAAAAAAAGGACCGTGCAAATTGACTCCGAGGATCCGGTGCCACAGCTCGGACGACGTCTCAAGGGCGGCCGCGTAATTATCAAGGATACCGGCGTTGTTGCATAAGACGTCGATGGTTCCGAACGAGGCGAGCGCCGCCGCCACGGCGCGTGCCACCGCGCCCTCGTCAGCGACGTCGGCCGCCACGGCGATGGCCCGGGCCGGCTCGGGAAGCGAGGCCACCGTCTGTCTGGCGGCGGCCTCACGCACGTCCACCGCGACCACCCGGGCGCCCTCCGCCACAAACTCCCCGACCATCGCGCGCCCGACACCCGAGCCGGCGCCCGTGACGAGGGCCACCCGATCGATCAGCTTCATCCCCGTCCTCCCGCGACGTGGGCAGGGTCACCATACGACTGGCGGAGGCGGATCGCCTCGTGCCGTGAACGTAGTGCGGCAGCCCTGCGGCCCTGCGTCCCAGTGTGGGACAGCCGTCCGGTCCCCAGGCCGTCATCGTCATTCCACCGCAAGAAAGGAGAACGCATGGACGTCGGTGTCTACACCTTCTCGACGGACCGGGACATGCCCCCGCAGGAGTTCGCGGTCGAGGTGGAGGAGCGCGGGTTCCACAGCCTCATGTTCCCGGAGCACTCCCACATTCCCGCTGCTCGTTCAACGCCGTACCCCGCGGCCTACGGCGGGGGTGTGCTCCCCGACTTCTACAAGCGGACCTACGACCCGTTCATTGGGTTGAGCTTTGCCGCGGCAGCCACGACGCGGCTCCGCATCGGTACCGGGATCTGCCTGCTGGCTCTACGGGACGCCGTGCACACCGCGAAGCAGGTCGCCTCCCTGGACACCCTCTCGGGTGGGCGCTTCGTCTTCGGCGTGGGCTTCGGCTGGAACGAGGACGAGTTCATCAACCATGGCGTCCCCTTCCGCGGCAGGCACGCGCTCGTGCGCGAGAAGGTCGCACTCATGAAGCAGATCTGGTCAGACGAGGTGGCCAGCTTCGAGGGTGAGCAGCTCCGGCTCGAGCCCTCCTGGTCCTGGCCGAAGCCGGTCCAGACTCCCCACCCCCCGATCTGCCTGGGCGGTAACGGGCCGCTCACCATGCGCCATGCAGCCGAGTGGGCGGACATGTGGTACCCAACCGGTCCTCTGAAGGACCCGACCCTCGCGCGCTCGCTCCCCCTGTTCAAGCAGATGGTGGCGGACGCGGGACGCGACCCCGCCGCAGTGCAGGTCGGCGTCGCACCGGGCGACGTGGACGCCGCCCGACTGGAGGCGTACCTAAACAACGGCGTGGATGTGTGCAACGTCGCGGTGCTCGGCGGCAGTCGCGACGAGCTGCTCGCCAACCTCGACCGGCTGGCGGCGACCCAGGACGAGGTGACAAGTCCTTGACGCCGCCGGAGCTGCCGGACGAGCTCGGCGAGGCAGCGTCCGTGATCGTGACTGGTGCGGCGCAGGGCCTGGGTCTAAGCATCGCCGAGGAATTTCTGCGGGAGGGCTACCGCGTGGCGCTCGCCGACCGCAACGAGCAGGAGCTCGGACGCGCCACCAGGTCGCTGCGGGACCGGTACGGGGACCGGCGTGTCACCGCCGTGCCGGCGGACGTCACCGACGACAGCTCGATTGACAGGCTCCTCGCGGCGGTCATCGATTGGTCCGGCGGCCTCGACGTCCTGGTCAACAGCGCGGGCGTGATCTCGCGCGGGCCCTCCGAGCAGCTGTCGTCGGAGTCGTGGTCCCGGGACCTGGACGTCAACCTCGGAGGCTCGTTCCGCTGCGCGCGGGCTGCCTTCCCCCACTTGCGCCGGTCGCCGTACCCCTCGGTCGTCAACATCGGCTCAATCGGGTCGTTCCTCGGGATGCCGATGCGCGCGTCGTACAACGCCTCGAAGAGCGGGGTGCTGGGGCTGACGCGAACGCTCGCCGCAGAGTGGGGCCACCTCGGGATCCGGGTAAACGCGATCGCGCCGGGCTTCATCGACACCTCACTGATGCGCTCCGGTCTGGCCACAGGCGCGCTGAACGAGCAGCTCATGCTGCGCCGGATCCCCATGAGGCGGCTCGGCCAGGCCGGCGAAATCGCGGACGTCGCGCTGTTCCTTGCTTCGTCACGTGCCTCCTACGTCAACGGGGCGACGGTCCCGGTGGACGGCGGGACCACCGTCGACGGCACGTACTTCTGACCACGACCGGCACGTCGACGACGAAGGGACACGCAGTGGATTTGGACAGCGGCACGGCCCGGAGGTCGGTGCAGGACCTCCGCGCGATCGCCCTGTCACTGCGCCGGCGCATGCTTCGTATGGCCGCGGACAAGGGCGAGGGCTACATTGCGCAGGGCCTCGGGATCGCTGATCTGATGGCGGCGGTGTACTTCCGCGAACTCAGGATCGATCCCCTGCACCTACACGATCCCCACCGCGACCGTTTCCTCCTGTCCACCGGGCACTACTCGATAGCGCTCTACGCAGTGATGGCCGAGCTAAAGGTGCTCACCGAGCAGAACACACAGACGTACGCCCTTAATGGCAGCACGCTGCCCATGAGCACCTTCGACGAGACCCCCGGCGTGGAGATCACCAGCGGCTCGCTGGGACACGGGCTCGGGCAGGGCGTTGGGATGGCACTGGCGCTACGACTCGACGGCTCCCCGGCCAAGGTCGTCGTAGAGCTCTCCGACGGCGAGCTCCAGGAGGGCTCGACCTGGGAGTCCGCGATGAGTGCGTCGAGCTTCCGGCTCGACAACCTGTGGGCCGTCGTAGACTGCAACGGCATCCAGGCCGACGGTCCCATGGTGCTGGACATCGAGCCGGTTATCGACAAGTGGCGCGCCTTCCACTGGTCGGCCGTCGAGGTCGACGGCAACGACATGGCGCAGATCACGGACGCTTTCGACGACCTGCGGGACCTGCCCGGCCCCAAGGTCATCGTCCTTCGCACGACGCCGGGTTGGGGAGTTCCGACGCTCGTGGCCAGGGAACGGGCGCACTTCGTACGGGTGGCCGCCCACGAGTGGGCGCAGGTGCAGCAGGAGCTGGAGGACCAGCATGGCTGAGGCCGAGCGGGCCGGGGGAATGGGAGAGGTCGCCGACGTCCAGGGTCCGCACGAGGTGTCACCGTTCGGGAACGCGTTGGCCAGACTCGGTGCCGAGCGCCCGGACCTCGTCGGCGTGACCGCGGACATGGGCAGGTACAGCGACTTCCTGCCCTTCCGGGACGCCTTCCCCGACCGCTACTTCAACGTCGGCATGGCGGAGCAAAACGCGGTCATGGTCGCAGCTGGCCTGGCCAGGGCCGGCAAGACCGTGTTCACCGCGACGTACGCGGCGTTCCTGACCCGGCGGGCGCTGGACTTCATGGCGATCGCGTGCGCCCACAGCCAGCTCGACGTGAAGGTGATGGCCGGCTCTCCGGGACTGGTCAACGCCTACGGCGGCACGCATCAGGCCCTGGAAGACCTCGCGATCATGCGGTCCATCCCGAACGTCACCGTCATCGACCCCTGTGACGCGGTCGAGCTGCGCCAGGTCGTCCGGGCCGCCGCACGGACGCCCGGTACGTTCTACATCCGCAACCTGCGCGGCAAAGTGCCGGTCGTGCTCGACGAGGCGTCGTACCGTTTCGTCGTCGGAAGGGCCACAGTCCTGCGAGTCGGCTCGGACGTCGGCATCGTGAGCACCGGCTTCATGACGGCGCGCGCCCTCCAGGCGGCCGACCGGGCGGCAAGGGAGGGAGTCAGCTGCGGCGTCCTCCACGTACCGACGATCAAGCCCTTCGACGAGGCGGCGGTCGTGGACTTCGCCACGGGCGTCGGGCGGTTAGTCACGGCGGAGAATCACCTGCGGTCCGGCGGCCTGGGTTCGCTGGTGCTGGAGGCCGTTTACGAGGCGGACGTGTCCCGGCGGCTAATCCGTATCGGGCTGCGCGACAGGTTCCACGCCTGCGGGTCGCAGACCTACCTCGACACCATGTACGGACTGGACGTGGACGCGATCACGGCAGCGGTCGTGAAGGACCGATGGGACTTCTAGGGCACCCGGCGCCGAAGGACGTGCCCGGCCATGGCTGACGGGGTGGCCCTACCGGTGCGCGTCTTCTCCGCCCCGCTCCGCTACGTGCAGGGTCCGGGAGCGCTGGACCGCATCGGTGAGCACCTAGGCACTCGGCACTCTCGGGCACTGGTCCTTGTGGACGAGTTCCTCGTGGAGAGTGTGGCGCCGCGCCTGCGGCGGGCGCTGGCGGACGCAGGTGTCGACGTGACCCTCACGGCAATTGGTGGCGAGGTGACCCAGTCGCGGATCGACGAGCTCGCGAACCAGGGGCGTCCGCTGCGGGCGACCGTCGTGGTGGCCGTTGGTGGCGGCAAGACGCTGGACACCGGAAAGGGGGTAGCGCGCGCTTTGGGGACACGGATGGTCACCGTGCCGACCATCGCCTCCAACGATGGGCCCACCTCGAGAGTCATCGCGCTGTACGACGAGGAGCACCGGCTCGTCGGCACCCCACGGATGGAGGAAAACCCGGAAGCGGTCATCGTCGACACCGAGCTGGTCAGTTCGGCGCCCGCGCACTTCCTCGTCTCCGGTATCGGCGACGCCGTGGCCAAGCGATTCGAAGCTGCGGCCTGCTCGCGCGGGACCGGCCTCACCTCCCACGGCTCGCGACCGCTGGAGCTGCCCCTGATCATCGCGGAAGGCTGCTACGCGGTGCTCGTGCGGGACGGGCCGGAAGCGCTGGCCGACGCCGGGCGGGGCGACGCGTCGCCCGCGCTCGAGCGGGTCGTGGAGGCGGTGGTCCTCATGTCGGGCTTGGCCTTCGAGAACGGCGGGCTGTCGCTCGCGCACTCCATGACCCGGGGACTCATGATCCTGCAGGGCGCTCAAGATCGCCTTCACGGCTACCAGGTCGCGTACGGGCTGCTTGTCCAACTCGCGCACGAGGGTGACGACCGCAACTATCAAGAGGTCCGATCGTACCTGCGCTCGGTGGGGCTGCCGCTCTCGCTTCGTGACCTGGGCGCCACAGCTTCTACGGCCGTGTTCGACGCGCTGGCGCGCGCCGCAACCCGCGCGCCGCACCTGGCCAACTGCGTCCCCGTGCCCACCGTGGCGTCCCTGACGGCGGCCCTGCGAACCGTCGAGTCCTTCACTGGCTGAACACAAGCTCCGCAGTCTGGGGCAGCGGAACGGTACGGAGTGTGTCCGCTCCGGGCAGGCGTGGCTCTTGGGCACTCAACGCGTTCCCGGCCTCAGCAGTTGCAGAGTGCCGGGCCTGTTCTCGTTGCGGTGCGAGCAGGGGCACGCGTTGTTGTGGCTCCTCGCTTCTCCGGATGGCGTGGTGCCCGTCGCCGCGGTCTGGGCGGCCGAGAGTGAAACTCTGGGGTTTCACCTTCGTTCCCAGCCGGATGGAACGCCGTACACGCTTAGATCCTGGCCTGTGGACGACCACCTGCCAGAGGCGAGCTGCCCTTGCTTCGACTCGGTCACGGCGGGTCCTGAGGACGCGCTGCGCTGGCTGGCCACAGGAACGCGAACGCTGGTGCACAGGGAGCAGTAGCGGTTGTACGGTGAGGTCTGCACGGACACCTCATAGCCAAGGCGTAAGCCAAAGCGACCGTCACCGGCGAGTCAGAAGCCGGCGCAGTGTGTCGTAACGAAGTTGAGGCGCTTCGTGAGGATGTCCCGAGTTCCGTGGAACTTCGGTGGCGGCCCGTTGATCGTTAGGCCACGCTGACCCGGTCATCATGGCAGGCGGCTCCGACAGTTTCGGTGACCTCGCGTTCGAGGGCCGCGCGCAGGC
>JAABUP010003651.1_pt1 | contig 26889 bp, 30 predicted proteins | sample 5559201 | NCBI WGS metagenome assembly JAABUP01 (sample SAMN10711887, study PRJNA513373) | rock metagenome | isolation source: Antarctica rocks | place: Antarctica | reverse complement strand
TCCAAAGGCACCACGCATGCCTGTCTGAAGCCTATCAGCTCCAGCGCAGGAAAGCATCTTGTTGATTCGCAGCACATGGAAAGGGTGCACGCGAATCCTTAGGTGGAAAGCGTCCTTTCCAGCATGCTTGACCATGTACTTGTTGGCAGCAATACGAGCTGCCTCCAAAGCCTCTGAGGAGACGTTCTCCTTCTCCCAACTGCACAACAAGGGCCTGACTGTAAGGGATGACGTAGCTTGCCGAGCTGTGTCTACCTGGTGTTTGCCTGTGTTTGCCCGTGTTGGGGATCAATTGTTTACTGAAACAAGTCATTTTCAGCAGCCTGCGTGAGCTGCATGCTGGAACATGAATAGTAATATGCCGAGCTGATGCTGACAGCTTCCATACTGTAGGACAAGGAGTCTGTACCTGGCCATGTGCACACAGAGAGGGAATGCCTCTACTGAGGCCCTCTTAGCTCCAACATCGTAGATACGGATCTTTGGGTCTGGAACACCACGGCAGTACCGAGATTTGGGGTAAGGCTTGTTCTTGATCTGCCTATAGCAGCGTGCTGGTCCTGCACATCAGAAGCTTTCGGTCAGCTACAGTTCCTGAAACTCTGCGCACCCGTTTTCGAAATCAAGCAGAATCAGTAAGGCTAGGTGAAGGGACTTACTTCTTCCCATGGCGCTGTTCTTCTGGCTCAAGAAAGGCCCAACACTGCCAAAGCAGCCGCCTACGTTGTCCGTGACGTGATCGTATTACCGAATCGCATTACCGCACTCTAGATTCCGGATGCTTCGTCTTCGGTCCGCTGCTCGAATTGAGATTCACAAATTCATTCATTCATTCATTCATTCATTCATTCATTCATTCATTAGCTTTTAAAGGTCGTTGGGGCCAACCATGACCATTGGACCAGTAGACTGAATTTCAACTTTCAAAGTGTCAGACAAAGATACCCAAATGTTCTAAAAAACACTAATGTTCACAGCTGACGCACTCTAAGCTAAACTAAAGGGTATGTCCAGATTGTGCTGCCACCAGGGTGTTCCTATTTCCAAAACATTCCCTAAAAAACCTAGCTATGACTTTGGTCTCATGTAGAGTTAAAAAAGAAGACAGTGTAGGGGCTGGGCCCCAAAATATGTTTGTGAATCTGTCCCTGATGGCACAATATGCAGGGCAATCAAACACAAAATGATGTTCATCCTCTGCTAAACCAGAAGCGCAGAAAACACAGTGGCGTTCAACGGTTGCTCCCTAGGCACCTGCTGTGTCAAAGGCAAAAGCCTACCAGTATCTACATGAAGACCACGACATCCACATCTAAATCTGCTGACGAGTTTTCGGCTCTTGAAGCCCTTGACTGCTGAAAGACAAGGTGCTAGGACATATTCTGGCTGCAAGGGTTGGTACCTAGCAACACTGCTGAGACTGGTCTGATGCCATGTCTGTGCATTATATAATGGTTTCTGGCGTTGCCAATAACAGTACTCACATCTAAATCATCCTCAATGCTCAAGCCTACAGATTGACCCTGGAGCCAACTGTGAACTTTACGGCTCCAAAAAAGGTGTGCCGGATCATGCATGCCCTCAACAAAGGCACACTGGATGAGATGTTCATCATCAGACAGATTGTTGATGCGATTATGAAATATGTTGCCACCAATGAAAACACAAAGGGAAACGGCCTAATTCAGCTAGTACGATGACATTTGCAGTACTGTGTGTGCTTCAGAAATTGTCTATGCAGTACCTCTGCAGCGTCACCTATCTTTTCATCAACATCTCACACTTCGCTAGCATAGCTCAAAATGGGTAGTACAAGACTGTCAAAAAGTTTGCACCGTAGCTCAGGATTAGAAATTGGCAAAAGAGCGCATCTGCGGTTCATGGAATGCAAACAAAGTCAAATTCTGTCTACATGTCCTTCTTCTTCATGTTCCAGTTCCATACCGCGGTGGAAACCCTGGCCTCATAAGCTTCGCAGAGCAGTCACCGATGTCACTCGCTAAATAACTCTGTCGTTTGTGCTTAAGCTTTCGCAGAGCACTCGCAGACCCCCAGCCAATCTTTTGTGACTGTCAGCCACCAAATTTGAGGTAAAGAGCATAGCTGTCCGAGAGCCTCGCTCTGCAAACCCGGGCCCGCCATCATTCGCGTCTTCCAGTCTGCATTTACTGACACCTTTTACGCTGCCGCAGATTGCTGCATCTCTCCATCGCGACTTATACAGCTTGTTGTCATGAAGCAGGCAGCCAAGCTGATCGCTGCTCACCAGATCCACGACGAGGCTTCGCAGCGTCTGCTTGCCAGACTGGTTCCATGCAGTGCGCTACGGGCAGTCTCTGCTCAGCGCGCTCCTCAAGCCTATCAGCACTTGCTTCAAAGCACCACAGTTGCCGTGGCACCGTCTTCAGTGCACCCGTCAGTTGCTCGCCTACACCGCACCGTCAACTCTGCTCAAATGCACAGCTTGCAAGCCTATACGCGGCAAATGACCAGCAATTCGCGGCAGACGACCGTCAGCGTCGTAGCTTCTTCGACTGCGTTGGCACCTGCAGCCTCTGCAGCTTTTTGCAAACCTTTGTTCTTCAAGCCAATTGGTACCAGCCTATGAGCCAGCCTATGAGGGCTTGCTGGCACTAGTGCTGCCCATCAGACTCTGCGGCAAGTGCAACAGCACACTACCCATCCAACACAGTGCAGCCTAACAGCACACAACAAAGAGCGCTTTGCAAGAGACCCCACAGCCCACAACATGATATGCTCAAGCCAAAGCAGATCTTCTAGAAGCAAGCAATACCCTGCCACCGCACCTTGCAGCCTGTATATAGAGTTCTTGCCACATATTGTTTTGTACACATGTGCTCACCCAGGCCTAGGTCTCTGAACTGAAGAGCAACATTGTGCAATATACATATGCTAGACTAGTCCTTGATAAGTCAAAAATGTGTGGTGAAATAGCTGTGTGAAAGCAAAACAAACACCATGTAAGCAATATATTATCTTAAGCTTGCAAGCTTGCTGTCTCAAGGATGGCGTGTGTATACATGTGGGCAAAACTATGCACTTGTGTTTGTGCACGCTTAGACCTTCAGTACAGCCTGATTGTAAAATCCTGCATGTATGGCAGCTCAAGCTTGTTTGTTCTGTCTGGTTTGGTGACTGACGTTCTACCTAGAAGGAACTTATAAGTAGCTTATTAGCAAGCTGGTCATTTGATGTCCACTTACACTGATCCATTCACTTCGAAGCGAATTCATCAAGCTTGCTCGCTAATGCAAGTTTGAGAGATTGTCCTCGGATTCATCACTCAGGAAGTTGGGGCGCTAACTAGCACCAGTCCATGCCAGCACCCTGAAGTGCTGGCATCTTAAGAGCTTGGCAGACTTCAGTGAATTCGCAACATGCATATGCATTCAACTGTGGTGCTTCTGTGTATGCACATGAGGCAGCTGCCATAGGCAAACCTCAACTGACAGGCGCCGACAAGGTCATGGTCTATGTTGCGCCAGCACATGCATGTATCACTGGCATCAGAAGCAAGTTGGGGAGGCATTGCTAAGATGCTGCAGATAGCTATAGCTCTTGTAACACTGCTGTGGCTGCAGCAAGAGTCATAATCTAGCAAGAAGGTATGGCTAGAAGCGATATTGGTATCCGCCATGAGCTGCTTCATGCGGCCGAACACCTTATGGCTCACTTTCTCGATACACGGTGCTTGCAAGCAATCAATCAATCAAGGATTTTACAGTCGTTGGGGCCAGCTGGCCCATTTGACTAAATTGCAGTGTTTCATCAGAAAACGAAACAGACAAAAGTTGACGCAGACACGCACGATCATCATCAGGAAATTGTCATTTTGCATGAAGCAAACAAAGCCAGTCAGGGATTTTACAGTCGTTGGGGCCAGCTAGCCCATTTGACTAAATTGCAGTTTTTCATCAGGAAACGAAGCGAGAGTTCATGTCTTTTGGCCTGTGTACTTCTTCTTCCAGCGTGCACTCGACATGACTTTCGTCGTCAAAAGCTGGACAAACAAAGGACGATGTTCACGACGAAGCCCTTTCCTTTCCGAAGCATTGCGATACCTTTGTTGATCCAGTTCGCTGCTCTGCCTTCCCCACAACAGGTAAACGATGCTCACTGGACCTGTGTACGGTACAACCACTCGCAGCATCGCAAAAGCGAAGCGTACGTTACTTACTCGTTGCTTCCTGATGCAGGCAACCTTCTGAGCCGTCTGCCACAACCTTCCTTTTTGCATCAATGGCACAGGGAAAAATCAGCACAGACGCGTTGGCCTTGCAGATCACGGCTGATGCCCTGCAGAGACTGCCACCGAGGCCTCGTAGGTTTGGCCTGCAAGGCATACCTTTGAGAGAGCAGGCACAGATTGCCTACGAACAGCAATTGTACAGTGCGACCTCAGCAAGGGCACCGAAGCAGAATTGCTCAGTCACTGACTTCCGCCACCTTGCAGCCGGTTGTAGCCAGGCCCATACACGGGACATGAACAGGACAGCACAAAGGGCATCCAGAAACTTCACTGTATACAATCAGTCTTCCAAGTCAGCCACTGCAGGTGGTACAGCTATGCAGCCTTGACACGCAAGACACCAGCAGTCAGGCCATATGCATACCAGCTTGCACTACAGATGAAGCTTGCTGACACCTTCAGGATTGTCAAGGCACCACTCCCACTGCTGCCGCAGCTCATTTCAGAGGATATTTCAGGAGAAACAAGTTAATAGTCAGCAAAGTCTAGAGCAGCTACACCTATTGTATTGCTATGACACTGCGGTCATGGCAGGCGCTGCCATGCTTCTTCTGGACATGCCTGTGATCACACTCAATTGCCCATTGGCCAAAGTGCTGCAGTATCTTTTGTCCTGATTGACACTTGTCCTTGGGGTTATGTGCTTTTTGACTCTTATTCTAGAAGAATCAATTCCTTGCAACAGTGCTAGCCCTGCTGGGAAGTCATTGTTGTCTTTGCGCGCCTCACTTTCACTGGCTTAGTCATTGCGCTTGCACAGCAGATATGTATTTATGTGTATATTCATCTGCCATGTGATGCACGTGGTCATCATTGCAGAAGGATGTAGCTGCAGCCTTCGCAAGTGTTGACTGCATTTAGCAACAAAGGGAAACGCCAGTAATATCTTGTTGAGGTAGTGTGCTGTTGCCTGTTTCATCACGAGCATGCAGATAGGCTATGTCATGTCAGAAGGTTGTCCACACGTATGCAAATAGGCACATGCATGCCTCTGAACATCAACATTGATGGCTTTACCTAGCTAGCAGCTGATGCGTGATGCTCTTGCACATCGTTCCTGACGCCTGATCATTACTATGTAAAATATATGGAACTGCCCATGGGCCAACTCATACGACACCAAATCTGCAGGCTTTGGATCATAACTCAAAACCTGCAATGCGAAACTGCAGCCCTGCATATGCGTGACAACGGCATCTCATTGGACAATTGTCTTGCAAGACATCAACAGTCAACATTACAGGCATGCCAAATGCCTGCGCAGTCGAATGAAGCTGTATACGTATCATCCCAAAGCCTCAGGCCAATTGTTCTTATCATTGCATCCTCGACCTCTGAGCGTGTGACTCACCGAGTCAAAATACTCTGCACAGCTCATTGGATGAGCAGATGCAGTGAATTTGAACACCCACAGTTTGCACAACCACACTAGCTGCTGTGACATGCATACAGCATATGCATGCATGTAAGAACATCTGTGAAATTATTCTTATGTCATGTGCAGCCATGTCCCTATAGCTGTGTCGTCTTCAAGGAATGTGTATGCTTATACGTGCACAGACACAGTATCAAATACAAATTGTCTAGTGTGAGACATTATTTTTTTGTCACAAGCAGCACCCGGAGCATCAGAATATCATTGCATGCATGTTGCAGCAGCAACTAGTGGGAGGCAAATGCACTCACTTCATAATCATGGTTGCCATGGTTATGTAGAACCGTCCTGGCCGCATTGTCACAAAAGTGAAGCCTGTAAACACACCAGCTGCCCAATTCAGAGTCACTGCCATCGCATGCTCTTGCTCCAGTCGACAAACTTGATACTTATCTGTACCTCTTCTTCGAAAGTGATAGAACAGTGTATTGCTGAGATGCACATCCCTTCAGCCGTTCGCGCATTGTAAGTGTGTACTGTGCCTGAAGTGGCACAAGTCAAAGACAATGAGTTCCCAGGCGTAGCAGGGCCGATGCGAGTCAGAGTTTACAACCCAAACCCCCAGGCTTCGTCTCCGCAGCCTGCATTGATCTATATCCATGGTGGCGGGTGGTGCCTTGACAGCATCGAGTCTCACGATTCAGTATGCAGAGGCCTTGCCAACCAGGCAGACCTTGTAGTCTTGTCCTTAGACTACAGGTTGGCTCCTGAGCACCCTTTCCCAGCCGGTCTTGAAGATTGTTACGCTGCCACACAGTGGATCTGCAGCAATGCAAAGCAGCTGAAACTAGATCCCACAAGAATAGCTTTGGGGGGTGACAGTGCAGGAGGAAACTTGACAGCTGCTGTACTCATGCTAGCCCATGAACGACATGGTGCACCTATAGCATTTCAGATGCTGTTGTACCCTTGTGTCCACATGAAGGCTCAGACTGGATCTAGAAAGGCATTTGCTTGGGGCTATGTGGTGGATGCAGATTTGTGTGACTGGGTCATTGACAGCTACAGTGGCGGGCATGACTTAGGTGACCCCTTGTTGTCACCCCTGCTGGCAAAAGATTTGAGCTTCATGCCGCCTGCTCTGGTTGTGACAGCAGGATATGACAGTCTGCGAGATGAAGGCAAACAGTATGCTGACCTACTTCAGCAACAAGGGGTGAAGTGTACTTACAAGTGCTATGACGGTCTGATACATGGGTTTATGAACCACATGTACATCATGCCGCTAGACATGGCAGAGCAGGCCACTTTTTGCGCCAAGCATTTGAGAGATGCTTTGAAGAGCAACACCAGACATCCTTGACTAAAGACGTTTGGTGTTGTCAAGCCTGCCTTGTAAATGCTAAGCCTCAGGTCAGCACATTGATAAAACCAGCTGTGTACTCAGTATACTGTATGTGCGTTCATTGCATTCCAGCTCACAATGATGTGTCTTAGCCATGTGTTTCCTCAGCCATCGGAGTATATATTACATGTTGCCACCTACCCAGTTTGGCAGTGTACACAGACCCAGTCTTAGCTGTTTACACACAATTTTAGCCTAGCATGCTTTGTTTGTACGTACATGTTTCCTTCACATTGTTGTACATGGTTTTCCAGATGTACATCAGCAGTATTTGTTTGATGACTCCGAACTACCCCCTAGCAAGGTAGTGTCTTGCTTATCAGAGAGGATACTGCACAAATCGTTCGTGAGTGAGCACTGTGTAAACCGTGTACAGTACTAACAATAGTCTCCAAGATCAAGCTTAAGCAGCAGAGCTACACTACATTCAATGTTTGGCCTGGCATTGGAGAATCCTGCCCGCATGATGACATATCTGCTGCACAGGGTTTGTCGTCTGCAGCTGCATTTGGAGAAGGCAACTGTGCTAACTCATTCCATGTATGTGACTTTAATGGTTCAGGATTCTGCGTGGCATCAATGTACAGAGAGCAATGGCAAGGTACGCAGGCATGCACGTTTCATGCTCTTCATGCAAATGCCGCAACGCCTACATCACGTGGGTACCAACAACATAAAACAAATTGACTGTGCATACACACTTCCTAACGCATTTACTGCACGCTTATTTCGCACGCTTACCGTAAAGCTACGCTCATTACGCTCAGAAGTCGTCCCAAACAAATCAAGACTTCCACCTGTACCCACTACAAAGGAAAGGGCAAAAACCATGCAACATGTGTCCATCTTAAGAAGACTAATGTCAAGCAGCTGGTGTGAGCATAGCAGCTGCCGCAGCGTTATTTTGTCATCCAGTCTGATGGCTGCGAAGTGAGCCCTACAAGCTGCCAGCCTTACAGTAATGGTGCAGGTACTGGAATGCCAGGGGGCTCTGCTGCATACTCTTCACCAATCGTCTGCCAGCACTAAATCATTTACCATTCACAGATGATGTTGAAGAGGGGGCCATAGTGTGGATTCACAGTAGCACACTGATGCAAATTGATCTTGGCTACTTGGGACTCCTCACAGCCTAGTCTGAATACTCATGCTCTACAGACATGTCTACAACTGAGTTCTGGCCTTGCTCGCCAGGAGCAGTGATCAGTCTATCGAGATTTCTAGGTCGTTTTTCTCCTGCATGCCCTCTGTAGGCGCCCCTGCCGCCACCCCTACCCCTGCCCATCCCATAAGACTCCTGCCCACCAATGATGGAAGCTGCGCCTGCAGCTGCATTCTTGGTTTCAACATAAAGAGTTATGTTTCTGTTCAGGATGTTGTATCAGAGGCTTGACACAGTACAGCTTACTCACCAGATGAGCAGAGTGAACAGCATCATGTCTGACGACCTGGCAATGGTCTGTCCTTGACAGCAGATTCATTTGACATTCATGCTTTGTTTCAAAGAATTTTCCTTTTAAGGTGGCCCATGATGTGATGTCACACAAAGAGCAGCGTTCACCACCCTTCTTGTATGGACTGTGTAAGCATCAAAGGTACAGTAGCCACCGTTGAAATCAAAGTCAAGACGACTCTAGCCTATGCCAGTGAAGCAATGAACCCCCACACAAGGGTGACCTGCATTGTCCCAAAGAGTTTCGCAGTTTCAGGCTGAAGGGCAGACCTGCAGGTGAAGGCAGGATGTCCCCATTGAAGATTGCCTTCTCCCCCTTTGGCCCAACAGCAGCCTTGAAGGCCTTCTCATCCGCCCACTGGTCAAAATGGAAGCTCCTGTTGGTGAGGGTGCGCAGCCATGTGGCGTTGGTGCTGGCCTTGGTATCTGTGGTTGCTATGTGGGGATACATAAGCTCAGCCTGCATGGCAACATCCATGAATTTGGTTAGACTTTAGCATTTCGAATTTACCCCAAACATTCTATGGGCTTAGACTAACTTGCAAACACAAGCTGTGAGATCTGAAGCAAGTTATAGCTGGGCTACAGCAGCTTTGATGTCAGATTCAGACTCAGACCTGTGACTGAACTGAGACCTTCAAGCGGAATGCCTTGAGACATAGAGGCAGCCTGACAACTAGACTCAGCTGTGGCTTGGCTGAGTACGATTCAGACACAGCCAGCATCATGTGACATGCACTGATTGATACACTTCATCATGTGTCTTCCCCTTCAGGTATGTCTATACAGTCTGAGCTCCCTGAATGAGGTCCTGTTTTGGCAGTCAGCATGACAGGAAGGACGGGACGTGGCTGGGCTGTGCTGTGCTGTGCTGTGCTGTGCTGTGCTGGGCTGGGCTGGGCTGTGCTGTGCTGTGCTGTGCTGTGCTGTGCTGTGCTGTGCTGTGCTGTGCTGTGCTGTGCTGTGCTGTGCTGTGCTGTGCTGGGCTGTGCTGGGCTGTGCTGTGCTGTGCTGTGCTTGATGCGTTGAAATGATATACACGCTGCATCACATCATCCCAGAAATCTTCTGCAGGGTATGGATCTGTCGATTTTATGAGTCCCCAGGTAATGGAGTACTAAACAAAATAAACAGCGTACAGTTTAAATTAAGGGCTTGTTGCCACTTGTAGACAATGGTGTGAAGCAGCCAAAAAGCAGGTGCTGCAAATTCACCTTGAATTTGGCAACCCTATCCTCAAACTGGCTCAAGGTAACATGCTCATGATCCGCTCCCCACCTGCAGGCATACACTCACGGTCAGCATGAATGCAATCCTTTGGTGTTATGACATGCTGTGCAACTGAAAGCAGGTACTACTTCAGTGTCTCAGCACATAGACGAAGAGCAACACATCAAATGTAATGCAACGTGCCTACCAACCCAGCTGTTTGAGTAGACAAGACATCCAGATGTGAATTGTGGTAGCGTGTGAGCAATTTTACAATTTTGGTAATGAAACAGCTCTGTGAGCAAGATAAACTGGCAAGAATGGCAAAGTCGGTGTTGAGACTGGCATCATGCAGTAGAATTGACCCTGCAGCAAGCCTCTGCGCAATCAGTGAGTCATCTCCAGAGCATGTGCCAATGCTGCTAGTATGAATGCTGACTAGCCCCAGAGAATGATGTCACCATGAGCTAAGCAGCTGCTGGGCATTCATTAGAGCATGCTGCAATGTTGTGTATACATGTAGCGCTGGCAACTGTGCATAGGATGTGCAGTGAGCATCAACACATGCAGGAAGGTGACAAGAAAGATGCAATGTCAAGCCTGCCATAATCTGTCAGGGTTCTTGCTGGGCAAGGTACCACTTCCTTACGACAATTGAGCGCATTGGAGCAACCACGACAAGTGAGACATCAGGATGTGTGAAACAAACGTAAGTTCACAGAACCAAGCTGCGGCAAATTCACATCCTCTTTCCTTTGGAATGTTTCAGACCTTGCTACCTCAGGACAGATGGCAGGGACAAAACCTGCAACATACCACAGCAGGGAGGAACAGCAAGGCTCACTATCAATGCTGCTGTAACAAAGTTTTCTTGCTTGCACGCTAGCTAGTAGATATCACAGCGCTTGCCTTGCAGGCGCTCTAGCACAGACTTTACCAGCTGTTCTTGCTTTGCAGTCCCCAGTGATGCACAGCCCCATTAGATTTTGATCACCAATCACCTGAGGAAGGCATGTGGAAGGCACCATTACAGTAGAATACGTGCTTTAGTGCACCCCAAAAATAGATGCCCTGAAGCATTTATGCTACTACAGTGCTGCCTTCCAAGTAGCTTCCTCAGGTGATTGGTGATCAAAATCTAATGGGGCTGTGCATCACTGGGGACTGCAAAGCAAACACAGGGACTGCAAAGCAAAAGCAGTCTTGGAGATCAGACTCAGAATAGCTTGCAAGAGTATGCAGCAGGGCCTTGTTGCAACCTGGGTGCCGTAATAATAAAACATCTAGACACGCGTTTTTACTGTCCCCAGGCATTTCTGAGTTTAGATTTCCACTGTAGGATGGACGTTTCTGTAAATATACAGACGTTTTGGGATTGAGAAGAGCAGTGGGGATGTCAAAAGCTGACCTACAAGACATGACTAGATCCATCCAACCATATATTTAGAGATTAGGAATCTTAAAAGACCTGTGCAGCATGATGGGGATCTTGAACTGAGTTTTGGAAAGCCGTGACCAGAACAAGGGATCCCTAGTTCTTCCAAACATGCACTTGAGGCACATGACCTGCGCTGCCAGGATAATACAGCTCGCCTGAAAGCTGAGGACACCAAGCAAGCATGCAGCAGCAGCCTGCTCTACAGTACAGTTGTTTAGCTTGTTTGCCATACATCAACACCATCGGCCACACTTTGCTGTCTGCCTATGCAGTGTGAGTTGAGGTTTCCTTGGCACTCAAGACTGCGACATGTCACAGCAACTGTCTACCATTGTGGTCTCTGAAATCAGTAACCAAGCAAAACCATCATGGTCAATACCTACCCCTGAGGGGGTTTAGCTCACTACACTATGTAGCAGTACCTCACTTGATCAAACACTGGTCACAGAGAATCAAGTGACCACTCTTTGATGAAGTGACGTACTGCAACACAGTGTAATGAGCTAAACCCCCTCAGGGGTTGGCAGTAACCATGGCACTTCTTCAAGGTTACCATACCTACTACATACATAGTAGTTTACCCTAGTCCCTGAAGCCTGAATCCTGAATATGTAGTGCTCAAAGAGAAAGTAGCAGTCACAAATGCAGTGTGCTACAAGCATAACTGAGCACTGTCAGGCAGAAGAGATCTGCATTGATGCAGTAATGCAGTCCAACCCCATGACAGCTTACACCAGCAAGACAGTTGTATCACACAAGAGCATCACCATAGGCGTGAATGATTGGCTTGTACTTGAGTTTGGAAAGACACGGCATACCCCATCTGTGCAGAACAAGCAAGAAATGCAGAATACAATCATCTCAACTTATGAACCTAGCCTGGAGCTCCGGTCATTGATCAATGAAAAGGCGTCCTGCATTTCTTGTTGTTCTGCACATCTCAGCCAGACTCAAAATCAGGGCCTTTGAACAGGAAGGCCCTGGACTGTTGTCAGGATTTAGGGCCTTTAAATGTCCATTGTTGTGTGTCATGTCCAGTGGTGTGGACACGCCAGAGGTTCGGCACTTCCCGATAGGGCCCAGGCTGTAGCGTGAGTCTGGATGAGATGCAGCCCATGCCGCTTGGCAGGTTACTGCTAGGGTTCAGTGCAGAGGTGCATCCTGTCTCACATACTCAACAGGTCCAAGAGCTTGCACTACACGCGCTACAGTACAGCTAGGCTGCACGCGGTACACATCAGCACAATAGACATGAGACAGACACCAAGGATTTGGTGAAATGAAAGCTTCACGTTTCAACGGTGTGGATGACAACACTGCTTGCTTCCATGTTGATTGCCAATGGCAGAAGTTCAGGACTCTCTGAATGCACCGTTGAAATGCCAGAACGGACCATGCCCTGTGTTGCTGGCGTCACAGCAGCACCTGCCCAGGGCCTGTCCAGGCACAGCCCTATGTGCATTGCCAAAGGCCTATGCATTGGTCATTTACATACCTTGCAATGCACTGTCATGCCAGGATGGGCGTCTACTACTATAGGAACCAGGAGACCTCTAATCTGTTGTTGTATGCATCACAGTAGCACTCGTACAGAAAATGAACAGACCACTCACCAGTTATTGTATGCATCATAGTAGCACTTGTCCACCACCTAGTAGACTGCCCGCCTGTTAGTGTATGCACCATAGTAGCACTCGTCCAGAAACTAGCAAACCACTTGCCTGTTGTTGTATGCATCATAGTAGCACTCGTCCAGAAAGAGCCCAATGTCGGGGGCCATGGGGGTTGGCACAGCCCTTTTGGGCTGCAGAGCAATCCTGATGCAGTTGGCTGGTGCATCGCCACGCATGATTGCCACTGCCATGCCCACCATCTTCCGAATTTGATGCAGCATGAAGGACTGACCGATGATCACAATTCGCACCCACTGTTGTCCCTGCAGCAGATCAACACCCACTGTCATATCTTATAATGATTGACGCAATGCCATGCATGATACCCAAAGCCTCTCTGATTGGATGCAGCATGAAGGGCTGCCCGACAATCATTGTTCATGGCCACCTGTTTCTTCTACAGACAAAGCATTCCTGTCAGTGTACTGCACTCTGATTTCCAAAAATCTTGCTTGACAGCAGTGACACGCATCTCCAGCAAACAAACAGTATGCAAAAAAAATCCATGTAATGCATAAATATACAAATACACATTGACCGCAACATAGGAATATATGCTGTTTGTGTGATTATACATCTGTGTAAGCACAAACAAACACAAATGATACAATGATATGGTTATCACTAGCTACTTGCAAACTAGCTACTTGCAAACTAGCTACTTGCAATGTGAATACATCATCCTGCCAGAAGCAGCACTTACTCACAATGCACAGGGCCTGTTGTCCCCCATATGTCACAACCTGTTGCTACCTGTATCTCAAAAGTGCCTGCACACTGACAGCTCAGCATGTAGCGCTTGGCACTTGGATCTGTGGCTTCCAATCTCACAGTGAAGTTGTGGAAGTTGTGGGTGCCTTCGTACTGCCGCAGTATGGTAGTAAGCCTTCTTGTTGCTGCTTCATTAAAGACAAAGCTCGTGGGCGGGGGTTGGTTAGCGTCTTGGACAGGGCTCAGGGCATCCCCAGGGGCAGAATCATGATGAGGGGTCCCCTGAAAAGCAGGTGTGGGGTCATCCCCAGGGGCATGGCTACTGGAAGGGATGTCCTCAGGGACAGCTCCACTAGCAATGGCAGAGCCAGTAGATGTGCCCTGAGCTAGGCCATTCTGAGAAGGCCCTGCTGCACAAGAAGGGGAAGGCTCAAAGGAAGCTGAAGCAGAAGCCACACCATTCAAAGTGGCCTCAAGAGGGCTGTTCTGATCAGGCCCTGGTCCCTGGCCAGCTTCTATAGCAGCTTCTGTGGAATTTGACTGGGGCGCATCAGCCTGTGCTGTTGATGCTGCAGCTGATTGCAGGGAGTCTAATACTGATTCAGTGTTTGTCACAGCTTCAGCAGCAACTGCCGCTGCAGTTGCTTCCGCAATTGCATCAGCAGTGCTTGCTTGCTGGGGTTGTCCCAGAGGATCTGCAGGGCCAGAACTCTCCCTGGTGGACACTGATGGGGGATGTGTGGTTGCTGCCTGAGGCAGAACACCATCTGCCACTGTAGGGTTTGCTGCTGATGGCAGAACCCCATTGGCCTCTGTAGGGTGTACAGTAGACCTGACCTCGGCCTCTTCTACACAGAGCCGACTCCGGCAGGCATTTGGATCAAAGGCCCAAGCCGGTAACACATACTCGTAACGCCGCTTGTCACAGTGCTTACGGGCGTCAAAGCCGGCTGTGGTTTTGGTATATCCCAGGACCCGGATCTGAGCAGGCAGGTGCTTGTTGATGTTTTCTATGACATCATAGTTGGTGTGGCCCACTACCATCTTCAGGGAAACAAGCTGACCCACTGCACTGACGCCCTTGTCTGTCCGTGCTGCCCGCATCCAGTTGATCTGTAACAACAGCTAAATTTGTTACATGTTACTGACATCTTGAACCAGCTGCATGGATGAGTACAAGGCACGTGATGTTCACAGGCACAGGCAACATGCACAAAGCAAATAAAGTACAAGTTTTGCAGGTGTGAATAAGAAGCAGTGATATACAGGAACAATATGCAAATATGTTGTGGCAATCACAGTCTGATAGATGAGTAGGCCAAGCATGTCAGCTGTCCATTGAATGACCAATTGCCATGCATGCAATGGTGGTATGCACTATAACAAAGTACATGCAGCTCGGCATATAGCAGTACTAACTTTGCTGCAGAGCTAGATTTACCTTGGTAAAGCTCTCTGCGTTTGCCTCAGAGATACCTCCAGCTTTACAAATGGCTTTCTCCAGTTCCCCTTCTATGCTTGGGTACCCGGGGTTCCGCTGCATGCCCTGAAAACAATTGTGGGTGCCGCCTCAGACAGCCAGATTTTCAGTAGCAGAAGCCCTTGCGATATAGTTGAAGTTATCAGTTGTTTCTGTACAATACCGAGAAGCTTGATCGCAACATTTTAGGCAGGAGCGCTCACGTGATAGCCTGCGCCGATGTATGCGACATACAGAGCCACTTTGCGTTTCTTTCCTCCATCGTTCTGGCTGGCGGCAACTGTCGCATTGGAAGGAGATACGATGTTACTGATCTCTGTCTGATTTGCGTTGTCTTCGACGTTCTGAAGTTGCGGCGTTACGGCTTGCATCTCTCCCTTCGAGCTTCCTGTCACGTCGCCGTCTGTCGCTTTGTGTAGCTTAGCCGGAGGAGCAGCGCCTTCGACATCACTCATTCTCTGACAAGTGGCGTGGACTACTCGGGCTTAATGGCCAATGCACATCGCCACCAGGAGCATGAGTGCTTGCGACATAGAAGACGATCGAGCTGTCAGACCTGGTTTCAGAACAGTTTTGGAAACAAACATTGCCGAATAGTTGTATGGATGGTCTTGCCATGACCTAATCTCTGTTCAGTATCCTCTCGCCGACCCTGCTATACAGAGTATACCTGAGACATGGCCAATGAACCAGTCAATGGATAACACACAAAATTCCAATTTGCTGTGATGCACCAGCTCAGTACATAGATGTGTTGTTACACACTGCTATGCCATACGGCCGCATTCAGGTGTGAGTCAACCTTGTGGGCGCGTGGGCAGACATTGTTCCCTTGATAGACCGGACGTCAGATACAAGTTCCTAAGGATGCATAATCTGCAGAGCCCGGTAACATGCCCGGATCATGGAGATACTGTAGTACAGTATGCAGTCATGCAAGGTTATGTCAGACTGTGCAATGCATTGAAATGCAACTCGGAGGCTATATTTACAGTCATGGTAAGTAGAACCGCTGACTTGAAAGCTGCTGAGAAATATGTGTAGCGTCTGTTGCTGACTCTTAGGTCAAGACTGACAATGAAAACTAGAATATTTTGATGCATCATATGGTCGGCCACGAGGGCGAGCACAAAGCATTTAAAGCTGAGATTTTAGTTGTGTCAGAGGTTATAGCTATATCAGCAGAGTTGAATGCCCTCAGAATGTGTGTTGACGCTCTTTTGAAGACTGCAATCAGGCACAGGCAGGTGTCCGTAGGCACAAGGCAGACAGGCTCATAACCAGCGCGCTGAAGCTTCTTTTGCTAAATGTTTATAGTTGCTTGGGTCCTTGGTCTTTGCGTGAAAAGTGAGACGCCGCCTGCAGCTTGACTAGCACAGAAAGGTTGCGCATTGAGGCAAGTCCCAGCAGCAAGCAATTGCTCATACATGTAGGTGCATTGCACTACACAGCTTGCATTTCACACTCATGTCATCCACATTGAGCATAGCTAGCAGATCAAACCCTGAGCATCAAGGCAGCATGAGCGACACCATGGAGCACCTAGGGTAGCACGTGTAGGCTGTACATGCATTGCAAAATGTGCATACCTGCACTCAACTGCAGCAATGTGCAAAACAAACAAATGAAACAAAGACCATAGGTCAAACAGACATACATCACCAGCTGAATGCTGGTTGATGATGCCCTCACCCCAGGCCAAAAGAGAGGCTCCAGATCTTCAACCCCTTATTGCACCATGATTTATACACTGCCACCCTGCGCTGCTGACTGTTGCCGCTTATGTCACTACTGCTTGCGCCACTTCTGCCAAGGCTGCTGCCGCTGCTCTTACTGTTGCTGTCAGTGTCGCTGCTGATGTGGCTGGCATGGCTGTAGCAAGGCATTGCATTATAGTACCTGTGACATTGTGCAACAAACAGATGCAAATCTGTGTATACATGTAGAAAAGATGAGTATGCCATTTCAAGAAGTGACCCTAGGCAGTGACCCCATGAAAGCAAGTATAGGGTAATAGGACACGCAGTCAGCCATTGCACAGAGGGGTGACCCCAGCTGACAGAGGAGTGAGTACTGTCCCCACCTTAGTTGGTCCCAACCTCAAACAACACGGATGGTGCAGATTCAGCTCACATACATTTCCTTGATAGATTGGATCTCAGACACATATTCCCAGACATTGCTGTATAGAGCTGTGTCTAGTGGCCTGCTGGATGGCTTGTGTCATATGATATTTACAGCCCCCTCTGTACACTGTGGTGAATTTGCTGACTTCAGGCGTCAGCAGCATGCATGCACACTCCCATATCCATGATTCAGCTGCACTGGCATCACATCTCTGTGAGTCTGGTTGTCTGACACTACTTTAGAAGTCTTGATCAAATGGATCAATTTGGGGATCATTGGGGATCTCTTACTCTGCATTGACTGTACCCATGTTTAGGTATTGTTTGAGCTCACATGATCAGCTGAAGCCCAGGGACGCTAGGCATACACTTGTAAACTCTCAGCGTCAAAAGCATGGTTGGTCCCAAGCATCATGATGTTACAACCGTCATCTAACTATCAGCTGACATCAATGCAATCCAGCTGGTGGTCAGATTTGCCAGTGATGTGAAGGCAGCAAATCATGATGACAGAGATCAATGCTTGATGCAGACCAGTTGTAAAGGCTGAACGCTTTATATGGTGTCTCAGCTGTGCAAGCCTTGAGTATTTCTGCAATGCAATCCAGCAATGCAGGCTGTATAGAGTTGCGTACAAATATGACACCACCAGGTGATGAGTATGCCCAATCAGTTCACAGATCAATAATCAAGGCTACACAAATGTGGAGGTGCTGCGTGACCTGCACTTTTAGCGAGCCTGACTGTTGCTTCGTGTTCAGCTGCGGACAGTGCATTGCCGTCTGTGCATTCCCCCTGCTGCTGTAACTGTATTACGTATTGATGTCAGTGCCATGCCCCAACACCTTGTACAGCTTCACAAACATGTTGCTTGGTGCCAGGCAAGCAATACTGTGCAAAGCCCCATAAAAGCAGCGGTTGCTTCGGCATTCGAGACATGCAGCAAAACAGCTACAAGAGCACACCGCCAATGGTGTGAACATCGAAAATGCAACGACGCATGTAGAAAGCTTTTCTGCTTCAGCGAGCATATTCAGCATTCAGCTGCCTGTAAGTCTAGCAGTATGCAAGGGCGAGGATCTACGGCCCGTGCTAAGCACAACCTAGTCGCATCAAGGCTCTGCTTAATGCCGACTGCCACAACACGGCCAAAACATACAAGACAAACATGAGCCCAAACCGCTATGAATATAAATGCAAATTGATCTGACCAGCAATAGGTCAGGATAAAGATCTTCTGCAGTACTTTGCACCGGTAGACAGAGCTAGAGGAAAAGTTGCTGCTGCGCTACACCGTGCGCGATTGTCTCAGTCAGCCGACAGGATGTCCACCATGATGTCTCGATCACAGCTTGTTGCACAGCCTGCTTGCGCACCCAGCACCAGCCTTCGCAGCAGCAGCCTGCGAGGACAGCAGCTACATCTGTCCCAAAGGCTATCAAAGCAGACTGCCAGGCGGGTAGCATCTGCAGCTGAGACAAAGGAGAAGCCAAAAGCACCTCAGAAGCAAGAACCAAAAGATTCAGGTCCTTTCAAGGCACCAGCTTTGGACCCATCAACACCTTCCCCAATCTTCGGTGGCAGTACTGGTGGCCTGCTAAGAAAGGCTCAGGTGAGCAGACTTTACCAACCTCGACGTTCGTCCAAACCCCCGTCTTGCCAGCAACTGTGCATCAATCCCACCGCTGGCGTTCAGGTGGAGGAGTTCTACGTGATCACCTGGGACGCGAAAAAGGAGCAGATATTCGAGATGCCTACAGGTTCGTTACGCAGCTGCTACAGCGTCTGCACCGGACCGTGAGGGTGCGATACTATTCAGAATCGTCCTGTGTCATTCAGGTGGTGCCGCGATCATGCGTCAGGGCCCAAACCTTCTCAAGCTAGCGCGAAAGGAGCAGTGCCTAGCCTTGCTGGCTCAGTTGCGAAACAAGTTCAAGACTGATGGTCAGATCCACAGAGTGTTCCCCAACGGCGAGGTACAGTACTTGCATCCCAAGGACGGTGTATACCCAGAGAAGGTGAACAAGGGCCGAGAGGCTGTCGGTTCAGTGGACAGGAGGATTGGTGCCAACCCCAACCCTATCAATGTAAGCTCAGAAGCCTGCAGATGCTGTGTCATTGGCTGATGCCCTAACATGTTGACAATCCAGCAATTTCGGCAGCTGTTGCCTGGAAATCACCATTGTATGGTTTGCCTAGATGTCACCAGCACACTGTTTTCTTGCCTGCTAGAACTAGGCTTTTTGATAGCCTGATTGTTTATTATATCAAGAATTGGTGTTTTGTGTGCACTGTTAAGCGTCAGTGCTGCATGTGTTTGTACACCAACGGATCAGATTGGAGTCAGTATCCTGAGTCCTGCACATGCGTACCCTTTTTCAATCATTTGGATTGCTGCCTGCAGGTCAAGTTCACTGGATACAGAGGAACGTATGATGTATGAGCTCAGGGTTCTGTAACCATCCCTGCTGAAGGAAAGTTTTGACTTGGCAAACAGGCTGCCCTGCCTGCAACGCCAGCTGTACAACACTCATTTTGGGGTCAGCTCAATCATTGCTGTAAGCAGTCTTTGACTGCCCTAGTCCATCAGACCAGTTTATCTGATTGTAGGTGTAGCAATTTGACCACAACCGCGTCCACAGAGAAGAAAAGCTTTGTATTCAATGTAACCATTACCAGGACTCATGACTGTGGCAGCACCTGTTGATGGCTTATTCTCATGTGCAGTCTTGGCTGTGGCATTGTGAGATGACATAGTTGTCAATGGTGCCTGGGGCTTGTTGCATGCCCCAATACAAGCTTGGTAGTGTGACCTGCATGCTCTGCTGTCCCTGCTTTGAGGTGACAGGCACCGACACTTGGTTCACTACAAGATTATGGCCCCCAGCTGCTTGTACAGTCCTGACGATTGTTGCAGTGTGTCTGTGCATAAGTCTGTCCTTTGTTTTACTGCTACGGTATCCTCAAGTCACGAATGGCCTCATGACATGGCACGACTCTCTGTTCACTGGCGTGGAGATAACAGCTGTGCCTACAGCTGAAAGCTGCAATTGCTGTGCAACACAACAGAGGATATTCAGATACAGTTGTCCAAGATTTGCCAATAACAAGGACAACGGAAGTCCTGATATTGCCATATGGCCAACATTTTTGTTGCCTGCATGAAGTGTGCAACAATGCAGCAGTTCATTTCTACACGCAGGGAGCCACAGCTCAGAGTTTGCATGTTTCATTCAGATGTCAACATAAGAAAGGCCCTGTGGCACATCAGCAGCAGCAGAGTCAGCCTTGCTGAGATACACTCTAGAATTATGTTGGTTCTGCAGCAGTTTGGCCAGCCGTTTGCCTGTTCCTGCGAGATACCTCAAGAGCAGTCTTCTCAGCTTCAATCTCTGCTACCAGATCATCAACTTCCTTGTCTTCTAGGAAACGCATGCGGGGGTGCTTGTCTGCTACCTCCATGACAGCTACCTGTTATCGGCAGGCAGCAAGTGAGAACAAGCACATAAACCCAAAAGAGCCAAGTCTCAACACTAGTGCTGCTTGACTGTCTTGACAGCCACACTGCAGTGCGCCACCATGAAGGCAGAGCCTAAGTGCAACAGCGTATGTTCAATGCACTGATGACAAGCAGTCCAATGAACATAAGTTTTGATATATGCTCTCACACACAGGCACAGGGGTGATGAGCCTGCTGTGCCTGTGAGGCAGGGCCATTGACAAATCTTTGTGGGGTGAATGCATAAACGTGTGTATAATGCATGTACTGCATGACATGAACCATCACAATCAAGTCGCCAGTCACCATGCTGTCATGCTGTTATGCCATGAGTGCTATGCAAGCCAACTGACTGGCAAAGGCCCCTGGGCCAAACCCAGATTACAATACAGGCAGCTTACTGAGGCTGAGTGCAAGCAGCAATCTTTGCGATGCACATGAGTAGATTTTGCCAGCAGGACAGATGACAAGGTATACGTTTGCCAACAGTGTTGGCTTCGCTGCACTTGAATCATAGCTGCACACAAAAGCCATTTCAGCAGGCAGGAAAGCTCTAAAAAAGCTGTTGCTGGAAGGCAGAGGGACAGAGGTCATGCTACAGACCTCCATGTTCTTGCTGCCTGCCTCAACAGTCTCTGTGAGGGCCTTGATGGCCATCTTGACTGCCTCCATGCCGCTGAGCTCCTGGTAATGCTTCTCCAGGTATTCCCTCACCTGCAACAGTCAACCATGCATGCTTTCTTTTTACATATACTAATTGCTCAAATCAATTCAGTATTGTCCTGCAAAATGCAGTCAGTTCCAAATCAGGCCAGACATTAACCGTGATACACCATAACGTTGGCATCAGATACACAGTGCTTACACCGACAAAAGTAAAAGGGCGCGAGAAGAATTTGAGCAAATATGGTACGTGTTTTCCCCTAAGGTCAGGTATGTACAGTCCTGAGTAGCTCCCGTTTTGGGAGTCAGCATACCAACAGTGGCATGTGTCAATGTGTTCTGAACAACTGTAATGGTCAGCTCCAGTTTGACTAATGCACTCATGAACACCGCTATGCCTATGCTCCTATTGGGCAGCTCTACGTCCACATGGACTTCAGCAGAGCTTGTACCTCACAGTGCTGCCAAATCATGAAGTGGTAAGGAATGACAGTTTGTATGCAGCAAAGACAGACTCTCAAGGGCTCTGCTGTATGAGCTGCACTGAGTATCATTTTGTGGGAAATACGACCACAATGGAGCTGATCACACTGGCTCCTGTTCCCATCATGTTGCTGACTGCGCATATGTATAAGTTCATATAGCCTGCTGACTGGCTTTGATCTGAGTGCATGTTGCATGTTGATGTCAGCAGATAGCATAGCAATAATCACAGGCAATCAGTATATACAGACCAAGTTGCCAGGGCACAGTTGCATTGCAATCAAAAGCAGCAGCATCTTACCGTTTTTGAGTTCCTGCCAATAGCATTGGCTTTCCATGCTGAGAAGGTACCAGCGGGATCAGTCTGATATAAGGCTGCCTTGCCGAGTGGGTCAAAGCCAGCTATGAGAGTGGAGATGCCAAATGGTCTGACACCACCGCTCTGTGTATACTTTTGCTGGACCCCAGCTATGTACTTGGTGATGTGCTCGACTGAGGCTTGCTCATCCAGTGTGAGTCTGTAGCTTTGTGCTTCTACTCGTGCCTTGTTAACCAGGACACGTGCGTCTGCTGTCAGTCCAGAAAAGGCTAGGCAGATGTGATCATCAACTGCTACCATCTTGCGCACTGTTCTGTTGTCAGCAAGCTTTGCTGCTGCTTTCCTTTCAGCACCTGCAGGTTGTATGACTTGGTGAAATACAAGACAGTGCAAACAAGAGCCGGGGTGCGCTGACGAGTATGGTCTTGCGTACCCAAGACAATGATGTCTGACCCTCGGACGCCTACAGCCAATGCTCCTTTCCGAACAGCTTCTTGCGCATATTCAACCTGAAACCTGAATAGCAAAGCCTTGGTGACGCAAGTGTCTGCACCGCGAGAGCCTGAGAACTTGCCAACTGACTCACACAGGACTTACAAGTGACCATCTGGGGAGAATACAGTGATAGCTCTGTCGTATCTGGAGCCCATTGGGCCGGATTCGAAAGTACCAGATCAATCGATCTCTCGATCTGCGCGGAGTCGTTTATGATCCTAGGCACATTCAAGCGGCGGTCTGATCAAGAAGCAAAGACGGTCCTGATTCTACTGGAAGCTACTGCGCGGGCAAAGACAGAGTCAGGCGTAACACATTGCTACAGCGTGTCTTGAGACTTTATAGCGGCAGAAGAAGACGACTCTAACCAGCGGAAGTCATGGTGTCCGACAGAAAGCATGTATGTGCTTTGCACCAATGACGCTTCAGAACTGCTGAGAAACACTCAATTTCAGGAGCCTCAATGAAATAAAGTGAACATCAAATATACACCACTTAAGCAATGTTTTGCTTGCAAAATACGTGCGCAAAGGATATCTAATGCTACTGTGGCATTCACTTCACATCTCGTTAATGTGTAAAGCAAAAATACTATACTAAAAATGACTAAGCAGTAAGCAAATTCTCTACTCTAACATCAGTACTGAGCCCACTTCCTCAAAAGATGACAATATTGTCTGAGATGTACCCCAATCTGTCCAGGGCTGGTAAGCACGCTTGGTCAATCATGCCTTGGGGCCCACACAACAAACACAGCGTTGTGTCCGAAGAGCCAAAGCATTGCTCCTTGATGAGCTTCTCTGTGACACGCCCAACGCTGCCCTTCTCATACTTGCCATCCTTGGGTCGACTGAGCAGGTAGTGAACAGAGAAGCGCTGGTCCTGTGCCAGGTCATCCAGCTCCTTCTCCATGAGAATGTCCTCCTGTGTCTGGTTGGCAAAGATCAGCTTCATCATGGTTGAGTCTTCCGGATCCTTCAGAACTGCCTACATTACCAAGATTTGAGTCAGTGGCTTTGTCATGCCGGGGCATCTGCATCACAAATTGCCTCTGAGCAAACATTACCTCTTTCAGCAAATCTCAGAAGCAGAAAGATCCCATCAGAAGCCACAAATAAACTCACTGTAAGCCCCACTCACAGAGCAGTCATGCTCAGCTGACCTGGACGACTTGCCACATGGGGGTGATACCAGTGCCACCAGCAATCATGCTCATCTGCTTCACTTTGCCCTCCTTGCCGTGATGGCTGTACACCCCTCGGCCCTTGTAAATGAAGTGGCCCAGGGGTCCCTTCACATCAATGGTGTCCCCAATCGCCATCTTCTCCATGAACTTTGTCATGCGCCCTCCCTGCAAAAGCCCAATCCCCATGAGCATGAACATCCCAGAAGACGCCTTTTGCTGCCAAGTGACACAGCGTGCGCAGCAAAAATGTGCATTGACTGCATGCAGCTTTGCAAGTGGTGTTGCATGCCAGTTTGCTTCTTGAGCTTGTGATGTTGACCAGTCTGCTGTCATGAGGTAAAATCTATTAGCACTAAGTACAATTTAGTGCATACTGCTCGCTCAAGTCTATGTGGGCATTGAAGGCACTGTACATTTGCAGCAACTTACCAATGGGAAAGCTGGGTTGTTGTTGGCAAAGTAGACCTTGACCACCAGGTCAAAGTAGCCAACTTCATCATCAGAGCTAGTTGGGGTGTAGGCCCGCATCACCATCTCCCCCTTTTCCTGCACATCATCACCAACTCTTCAATGACCAGCTCAGTGTTTGCAGGCAGAATGAAAACATCGATGCAACAGCAGCACACTCCTGCCAACCAAATTGAACAGGGTCCTGCTTTGTTTAAAACTATGCAGTCCTGGCAGTGCAGTTGTCACAGGCACTGGTACAAGTCCAGCATTTGGGTTGTAATTTGCTTGTCAAACACTGTGCTCGTTGCCTCTAAGCCTAGCATGACACATCATAGGCAACAAGCTCTGAATGTGCATCAGGACTGATGCGCAGGTGGGTACTGAAGTCAATGCTGACCTTGGCATAGAAGAACATGTGCTGGCCAATGGGCAGGCCCAGCCTGTGCTCGGGTGTCTGAAGGGCAAATCTGAAGAGCCTGGTGTTATGCGACAAGGCAATCTTCTCAGATAGCTTGAACGGAATCTTCTTCTTTGGATTGAGTGCAATCTTGGTGGAGGAATGGCCACCAGCGCCCATTCCAAGCTTGCCCTCGTCACTCATCTCCTGCTGGTCACACACAAGGTCAGGCAATGCATGCTCACTGACTGCATTCGCGACACTGGAGACACATCACAACAGCAGCTACTGTATGTAAGCTGCTGTGAGACCGTGCATATGCCGACTACTGAGGGCTGTGCCAAGTAGTGTTACCAATATACAGCAAACACACGCACGCCCTTCATGACATGACTACACATTACACCCCCAGCACCACTCAATCACCAAGCAGCCCAGACAGTCCGTGTATGCAGTGAAGCAAGCGCATCAGTGCCTTCAGAGGAGATACACGCAGGCTGTCAGGCTAAAATTGTCACAAGAGGCCGCGGAAAGCAGCCCTAGGCACTGCACAGGCTCTGACCTGCTTGTCAATGGGCGCTCGCTCTGGTGCAATGTCATCCTTGGACTCAGCCTTGTTGCCGATGAGACCAATCATGAAGTCAGCCAGCATGGACTTAGCCTTGCTGCTGTGAATGGCATTGAACTCCTCTGTTGCGTCTTGACCACCCACCATGAGAATGGACTCAGCACCACCGGGATGAGTGTTCAGGAACTTGGTGCCGTCATACACCTTGCCATCATGCACAAACCAGACATCCTCCCTGCTGTCATGCTTCTCCACCTGCACCATTCACCCATTTCAGCTGGTTGGAAATGGTTACTTGACCATCGGCTTCGGCCATTTGCAACTGATGACTGTTCATAACTGGCAGCTGCCTGCAATTTTGTTGATATGATCTCCTTGTTGGCATGATCTCCAGGAGAGGTTGTTCAGACTGGATTTTTGCTTGTGCAAACTGCAAAGGATGCTGTCCAGAACAGACAGCAGGGATAAGTGAAAACCTGCAGACGATTGCAGACTGCAGTCACAGGCTTGCAACTTTTGTTGCACTCTGCATGTGCACCTGCCAAGTGCCATTGCTGCGCTGAAACTTCAAGGTGAACAGGTATTGTGAACAAAAGGCTGGCGTACCTCTTCTAGAGTGAAGGTCTTGAGCTTGCTGGTGTCTACATTGGTACTGGCCACAGCCTGCTTCTCAGTCACAGCTGCCATGCCACCATTAGCCATGGCCTTCCTCTCCATCCACCCCCCAGGCTCCCCCCCGCTCTTGGTGGGGTGCTCACAGTACAGACACAGCTGGCCCTCCTGGTTGGCCTTGGGCTGCATCTTGATGCGGAAGAAGGTGTTGCTCAGCATGCCCAGCAAGTTCCAAGTCAAGCTGCACCACAAGCCAGACCACGTCACCACAACTGTCACAGGAGCTAGCTTGGTGCTGGCATATGTGCTGTGTGAACATGCTGACCACATATCAAAATGGATCAGCACACGTTTTCAGGCAACTAATTGGTGTAAGCTTCAGCCGCCACAGTGGAAGTGGCCACAGCTGTGCTGATGAGCCTGAAAGACAAGGTAGATCGCATGACAGACACACTGTGCATACAGCTAAGAGAATTGTAGCAACAATCTGAGAGTATGACGACAATACAGCAGAGGGCCACAATGCCATTGCAACATGACACAGCACCTGCTCTTCCATGACCATGGCAATGCTCTGGTGACATGTGCACTGCAGATACAACAAGCTGCTGGGTGAGTGCAGGAGAAATGGCAACCATGTGGTGAGTGCAGGTGAGGTGACAACCAGTGAGTGAGTGCTTACTTCTGGGGCTGCAGGTTGTTGGAGATGTCCACAGCACGTGAGCAGATCTCATCCGCTCTGAGCAGGTCCAGAATGGGGACTTCCACTTCCCAGAAGACCCAGCACCAGTGCTTGCCGTGCTCTGTTGGCTCCTCATGACGGATGATGTTGCTGATCAGCCATGTCTTGGCCGTGTCGAGAGAAACCTCTACTCTGGTAACTTTCCTTCCTCCACCTGCCAACAAAAAACACATCAGTGCACAGTGAACGTGCTGTCATTTGTACGCAGCTTGAGACTGCATGCAATAGCATCAGTCAGATGCTGAGCAAACAGAGCTCCATCACATAGCCCCAGCCACACACAATGCAAGCCTGTATTGATATTGCTACAAGACAGTCTGCACTGACAGTGCTGC
>JAABUP010003650.1_pt1 | contig 26900 bp, 35 predicted proteins | sample 5559201 | NCBI WGS metagenome assembly JAABUP01 (sample SAMN10711887, study PRJNA513373) | rock metagenome | isolation source: Antarctica rocks | place: Antarctica | reverse complement strand
TCAGACAGAAGAAACTGGCAGAGTATCACCAATTTGCGAGTTGGTGATACTTTGCCAGTTTCTTCTGTCTGAGCTGACTTGCAGACCAATATGGACAAGAATTTCAGCGCTGATGTAGCAGCGCACCAACCTGCTGCACAACACACTGCACCTCACATGCATGTTGGGCTTTGCAATACAGCAGGTCGTGTGCCAAGGCATAGCAGTGCAGAAACAGATTGGTGTCACAGGCATCAGAAAGTCCTCAGGGAGCTATAAAAGGCAGCAAACACAGCAAAAAAGAGACAGCTCTTACGTACCAAAATTGAATGTGACTGTTGCGCCATCTTTCTGCTCTGGAAGAGTGTAGATAGATGCAGCTGGGGAGTATGTACCTTCATTGATATCCCTGTAGCAGTCCACGAATACGTCACACACAAGACTGCAGTTCAGCATGGTCACTCTGGACATGGCTTAGACAGGACTGTAAGAAGCAAGCTAAGGGAGGCAAGAAGCACAGCTTGATACGTGACTTTGCCAAATTCACACACCAATAGCTGCAGCAATGCCTCAAGCAGTTGTTTGAGTAGTCTGCAGGCGCGTCCCACAGTGCAAGTCCACGTTTGCTTTGTGTGAATGAACACCGCCATTGACCAGAAGCAATTTACCCCAGAGTGTGACATGCAAGCTGTCAAGCAAGAAGATCGATTGAGTGCAACTCAGCTTACCGGTATGCTATTCCCTGCATCTGGCCGTTTTTGGTGAAAGCCACAAGGCTGCCCTCAAGCTTTGCAGGGTCTGCTGTGGGCTCATCAACAAAGTACAGCTCACCTTTCCATGTCACAATGTCCTGCAACACAACGAAAAAATGGTTGTGCTGGACACCACTTGGTCATGACACATGCTCTGACTGACAACGGCTGCAGAAATATCAGTTGTCAATGTGAGCACATGTTCTTTATGAAGTACTAGGTTCAGCTAGTTCATTACCTCATATACACTGGACTGTGCCCAACCTGACTAGGATGTGTGCGTAATGCAGGGAGGGGTGCAGGGGCTTTGGGTGGCAGGGGGGTTTTAGAAAACAAGGGGAAGGGGGTGGGGGGTCATGGGTGCAGGTTTGAACATGGGACATGCTGTGGCAAGCGACAGAGTTTGCAGGCAGAACTTACTGACTTCTCTTTCTCAAATGCCCTGCCTCCGTCTGGCATGTGCAACAGACAGCCTATGATGTCGCCCTGCATGTTTAGCACGCCTCACAGCCATCAGAGGATGTCCCACTTGCTTTTTCTGCAATCAACTGGTCATTGCTCAGACAGCAAGCAAGTCACCAGAGCTTACTTCCGTGAAGGGCTCCCCATATGCTTCCCTGTTTGCCTGATGTACCTGAATTCAGAAGCTATGGTACATCGGTAAGAGTAAAACAGTCGCTGATTGTGCCGGCTCAAGGTTTGCTCGGTTGCAGCAAGCTATGTCCCTGATGCAATAATGGTGATCTTGTGTGACAGCATGGGATATGCAATGGTGACTTCAGGTCAGATGATAGTTACCAAACAGGCAGACCTCACAGCACTTGCCACTGATGCTGTGCCGAGTGCAGTCGTTGAATGGTGTCAGGTGTCATGAGCAGATTACGCGTATTGAACTTGTGTGTCAATCCCCACCTTGACTCCTTCCAGATCCCTGTAGCCAAAACTGTGTTGATCATAACCAACCTGCAGGAAAGTGTACATATCACTGTTACTGTTACTAATCTGCAGGATAACGTCACAGACAGCTGTTGGTACTGATCTTGCATGCTAGTCAGCTTAACGAGTTCAGGACGCAGGCTGGAGCACAGCAAGACGGCAGAGCAGTTGACATGAGTGTGCATGAAGCACCCACTGGTGCTTGAAGGTCCCCTTTCCTGGTGGACCAGCCCAGGCGTACATGGCCAGATTTGCCAAGCTTGGTGATCTTGACCTCAAAGTACCATGTGCCTTGGAAAGCACCATGTGTAGCACGAGCCTGTGCTGCAGTCAATGCCTCTGGTTTGGGGATGCAGTGAAAGTGCAAGAATGGCCTTCCTAGGCAGGGTTTGCTGGAGTTGTCCCAAAGCGCACCATTCTGTAGCCTTTGCTGGATGTGACTGACATCCTGTTATCACTCAGGAGCATCTGGCTTGCTTTGTCACTCTTGGACAAGAGCACGGGGCCCTCATGCAGGAGGTCATCTTTGTTGGTGACTTTCACAACACGGACATAGTCACTGGGGTTCAATTCTGGAATGACAGCCTTGCTACTACCCTTAGACTTCTTGCCCTTCTTGCTGCGTTTTGGTGGACCCTCTGTGGTGGGAGGCAGAGACCTCTTTCTGCTTGGTTCTATTTCAGAAAGGTCCAAAGGAGCAGGAACTGCAGTCAATGTCACAAAATGTGGCCTTCTGACCGATTCATTACTCTGTCAACTAAACATTTTAGGTACAGATCCAAAAGACAAACTGACAAACGATATCTGGTGCCAGTCACGCACCTGCAGCCAGTTGCAGCTGATCTGTGGGAAGTGATCCTTCCATCCTGTCTTCTCATTTCCAGCCACACGGCATTTACCTCGATGTGGTTATTCAGGTGTGGGCCGACATCAGCACAGTCAGGCAGTCACAACACGAATCGCGCAGCACTGGCAGTCGATCTACCCTGGTTTGACTCGAGCATGCCTGTACGCATACGGAGCCATCGCTGGTCGCATCGCGTCATTTCGCGTTCCTGAAGGTCCCTGAAAGTAGGACAGTATGCTGAAAAGGCAAGTTGTCTCTGCTTGTTAGTTGCAACATATGCAGTCCATGGGTCAGACTGGCAGCTGTTGACTTCAAAGCAGCACCGGCGATCCAAGAGTGTACTCGTTGCACATCTGATCAGCATGGTAGCATCTTCACCAACGACAGGACGAAAGTCCCTGTTAGACGTAGTCCAGCAAAAGCAGAGCGACCAGGTGTACAAGGTACATGTTGTGTCTGTCCATCTCTGCTGCTCTTTTGCCTGTTTCACCCTATACACGCACATGAACAAACACCTGAGCAGGCGTCCACGTGTATCCGCAGACATCCACAGTCTCGAGATGCATGTATGTGGCAAGGAGATCTGGAGAGACAGTAGCACTCCCAGAAACAGCAGGTAACATCAAGTGCTGTTTGCTTCCAAACAGCCTGCATGCTGCGCTCAACTAAAGGGCTGAGGTGTGATGAACTACAGCCACTCACAAGGAGCCTTTAGAATTATGCTGTGAAGAAGGAGGTTATGCTGGGTTGTTGATCCTGTTTCCAAAGTGCCTGTTGCATATTTTGGAGGTAAGCATTTGCGTGACTGCCATCTCAGTCAGGAGCAGTCTGTGCACAAGACAGTCAGCGCAAGCTGGCCTGCTGCATTGGTTGCTCTGCTCAAAGTACACTTTCCCTACCGCAACTTAACACGTCCTAATATCTCATTGCACAAAGGCTGGGCAATGTGCAATGCTGACAAATGAGGCAGAGAAGTTGGGAAGCGGACCACTGCCAACCATCAGCAAACACCTGTTGCACTAAGTGCTCAGTATGAATTATGATGTAGCGCAGCCTGTAAGAGTGCTGTGGCCATGATCTGCAGGTTGACAGCAAGAAACTGGTGCCAGTTTTGCATGCACTGCACCTGGCTGGGGGCACTGCACAGCTGCAGGACATCAAGGTGAAAGTCAGATTTAAAATGAGTATACTGAAGTGGCAACGCAATGGACAGTGTTCCCATCAAACCGTGCATTTGCTTGCAAGTCAGTGCGTGCTTGGCAAGTCAGAGATCATTGTTCACAATGAGTGAAAGAAGACAAGGTACAGCATGCAAAATCGACTGCTAAAGCATGTCTGCACCATGACCTGACAGCGAAATGACACAACAGGTGATTAGCAGCACAGACAATGTGCCCTTTCAGCTCTTCAGCCAGTGGCAGGTCACAAACATCAGTCGTGATTGCAAGGATCAGCACGAAGGTGTGGACTCAAGCTTGTAAGCACCCAACCTGTGTTCCTTTCGCCCTGTGTTGTACGCCAGTGTTGATGGTCAAACCTCAACGGACAGTTGTGATATAGGCTTGTGCAAACAGCATCAGCCCTAAACATTGGATGTGTGCAAATGGCAGAGAAGCTAGAATCTCTTGGACAGGTGAGCATCTGCTATACCCGTATAAAGTTAGTATATGCAAGTGTGCAAAGGAGTGACTGCCTGATATCTGCTGCATGCTGACTAGCATAAAATTGTTCTGCATGGAACACATCCATGGTAATAGTGTCAGTGCTATTCCTGTGCTTAATAAAGGTAACAGTGTGTGTCTTGTAGAAACAGTACAGTGCAGAGAGCAGCAGCCAACAAGCCGCTCTGTTGAGCAGCTGGGCTACACCTGAGACCATCTTGGCCTTGACATATACAGAGGTGATAAAATTGCCTGAAATGAAGCTCTGCACACCTTTGTTACGGGCTTCGAGACACAAGGGTGCAAGGCAAGCATCTGCATGCAGGCATTGCCAACTCTACAAGAATATCTCCACCTGTTTGATGGAGCTATCAGCTCTACATTGGACAGTGAGCGCACATGGCCCCCACACACACCCTCACGTTGATTGTGGTGCCATACACTGCACATTCAACTGTGTCCTCAAGCGCCTGCTCACACACAATCCCTCACAGTTGTGCTTCAGAGTGTATACTGACCGCACTTTCCTGTGTTGATATTACAATGCTGACTTCACAAAGCACTCATCTAATATGTTAGACTGTAGCTATACACATGCATGGAGGGCATCAAAGTTTGCATCAGGCACAACGCGGGCTGCACTAATGCAGTCTGGTCAGTTGATGTAAGTTTCTATAAGTTGGCGCAGTTCGGTTGCAGCAAGCAAGCCAAGTCCAAGCACTTTGGACAGGACTGCTTTCTTAGCTGACCAGCAAGATCACTGCACTTCAAAATAGACAATTTGAACTAGGTGTCTAGATAATTTGACGCTCGCAAAAGCTCCAGTGCCATCTCTGGTGGCAGCTTGAACTCTGGTATGTCTTTTGTTACCCTGCAGAAAGCTTTGATGTGCTGAGAGGCTCCAAATGCGAGCATCGATGTCAAAGCTGTGCTTGTGTTACACTTACGAGTTCTGATGTCGAAGCTTGAAGTAAAAGTATTGACATACTTTCTCTAATACAGGAGTTGATATTTCGGGAAATCTGACCTCGCCCAACTCGGTCTCAGTGAAACTTCCTGCAGCAGTCATATGATTTCTACTAACACCACGGTCACCTGATCAAGCTGCTTCAGCTTCCATACCTGAAGAGCTTAACATATTCTTGATCGTATTTGACACACATGCAGCTTGATAATCGACGATGAACTCGAAGCCCTCGGCACTGATCAACTTCACTGTGTCCTTCGCCATCGCGCAGGTGCTATGATGAATCCTGATCGCAGCAGTCACTGCCTTCAAGTCCACCAACCACCACCACCAAACATCCCACACCATAACGCCAACGAGAAGAAGACCGACGGCTGAAGAGGCAAGCTTGAGGCTTCCTGAATTTATTATTTAGACGCAGACCTAACTGCGGAGCGTTGACTGTGGCTACGCTGTTGCACCCATTATTATGATGTTGAACCAGTGCTGTATTCAGTCGTGTACTCTGATAGCGACTCTGACAATCTTTATTGGTAACCTGCAGGTGCCTGCCTTGTATACATTCTGCATACCAGTACTGTCGCTAAGCTAAATACACATATCTGAGCAAGAGTTTAGACTGTTGCATTTGCATGCATACCAACATTATTCCAGAACTACTTGCACAAAGAAGCACAAACGTCACAAGTTGCTTCTAATCTCCTTGCCGCACACGTCTCTGTACAGCAAGACAACATACAGCATGTAATCATCCAACATAGAATTCCGCAGTATTCACATTTGGACAACTGCGTTCCATGCAAGCCATGGTCTTACTATGTTGAACATGTGTGTACAAGCCATGTATTGAATGCTGACACTGTCGGATGCTGAAGAAGCACACCGAAGTCATTGTGCCTTCTTGATATGAGACATGGATTGACCAGAAGAAGGTACGCGCGTTTCTTGCTGCTTTCTGGCTTTGGGACCCTCAAATCTGTTGGTCTCGATCATGAGAAGCACAGTCTCCAGCAGCATTGCAAAGACCAGGCCACACATGCCACAGGCTGCTCGCTGCAACAGATCCAAAAAGCTTGTTGTGCAGATTGAATCATGGCTCAGCGGCCATTCTCACCATACACAATTGTTTGACACATGTGTATGTAGACGACACTGCAAGTTGCGGAGGCAGGATGGACTGTCACACCTCACTCTGCTATGCTTCGGTGCTGCGATCAAGTTGACCCAAGCATACAGCAGAAATGCGACAAAGCAGAGCTGAAACATACCACAGCTGTTCTTGGTGATAAGGCTGTGCCGGCAATATGGCCAACCGCATAAAAGGTGCCCATCATCACTATGACATGCAGGCCGAAGCTGATCTGTTGCTTGTATGTCTGCAGAGCGCCGCTGCGCAAGGCTGCTGCTGCGCGTTCCTGTCATCAAGAGCTAATTTGTCAGGGAATGCTTGGGCTGGAGCATCTTGAGGTAGATAAAGATGTGCAGCAAGTAGTTGATTGCATGAGACTTGCTCCTCAAGGCACACACCTGCTTGGTCACGTCTGACACCATCTTATTGTAAGAAGCCTGGTCAACCTGTTCTTGTAGCTTGATAAGCCTGTCTTGCAGCTCCTTAGACTTCTCTCGCTTGTGCGGTGGTTTCAACATGAGTTTGGAACCATGACATATTTTGTGTAGAAGCAAACCTTCTGTGCTGCCTGTAGAACGCCTGAATTCCAGTGTGATAGCCCGCAAGCGGGACCAGGGAACCTCAGGCTTAGCCAGAAGCTGGGTAGCTTCGGTTTGCAAATCCTTCAAGTAACAGCAGTGACTGTTGAGAGCCTGTCTATTATTGAAACGGCTTTCTGAAGTCCTTGACCCACCTGTGCAAGGTCGGAGCAGGCAGCTGCTTGTTCCAGCAAGGTACGGATATTATCTGTCTTTTGTAAGCTCAAGTCCAACGATGACATTCTTATCGCTGAGCCTGATCATTTGCATATACTGCAGGCTTGCTGTTCTGTGATGGAAAGCAACATAGGTGTCGGCCCAAATGATCTGTGTGCCACTCACAAGGTGCGAACGTCAGATCCGAAATTCAAAAAAACTCTTTCGGCGTCAGCGGCTGTGGTGCTCTAGAATGATCTCAGCCGTCCCAAGCGCATCTGCCGTGGGATCTTGCACTCGAGCAAGGCGCATAGCAGTGGACCAAGCTTGACTAAGTTTAGTCAGTCTGCACGTGCAGATGAGTTCGTTTTTTGCAGAGCTCCGACTGCGTTGCATACCCAACATACAGTAAACAATACAGCGCAATACACAGCGCAGCAGCGGCTTTGATGTCACATTCTGATGGGGAGGTTTGGGTCGTCACTGGCGCGAACCGCGGAATTGGGCTAGAGTATGTCCAGCAGGTCTATCTTTAACGTTCCTACAGCCTGTCGTGACCTTCGTTGAGCTCACCATGATGCAGGCTTGTTTTTTGTGCGCAGATACTCAGTCTGCCTAACAGCAAGGTAGTTGCAGCGGCAAGATCCCCAGCCAAAGCAGTCCACCTGCAGGACCTGCAGAAGCAACACGAAGGGCGTCTTACTCTTGTAGCGCTAGATTTGTCGGAGACTTCAACCGCTCAGGTCAGTTGCAGTGTTGACAGAGATGTAAAGATTGTTGTGGCTGCTTTCCTGGGTTAATGCATGAGCCAGCACAGCGCAGTTGAGTCGACTCGCGACTCACAACTGCTAGCAGTTATAGCTAATTAGGGTGAGTCGGGGTCGTGCAGTCCCGAGTCGGCCAGTGTTTTCATCACACGATATGTGCTCTGAACTGGTGCGATTGACAGGCCGCAGCAGAGGAGGTAGCCAAGCATCATGGCCATGTTGATTACTTGATCAACAATGCTGGAGTGCTTGGCAAATTTGCCCAAGTTGTTGACCAGTAAGTATGCTTGACTCTGTCTTGTATGTTGAACTGCTGAAGCACAGCTTCAACCTACTTCCAAGGCATGCAAGTGCTGCCAGTGCACACTTGACAATGAGAAGCATTGCCAGCCAGCCAAGTTCCCGATGATGCCTGCATAGGGAGCTAGAGGATTTGAAGAATGTGCTGATGGTCAATGTAGTTGGTACTTATGCTGTCAGCAAGGCATTTTGGCCATTGCTGCGGAAAGGCACCAAAAAGGTCATTGTGAACATATCTTCTGATGCGGGGTGCCATGCTCAGAATGCGTCCTTCATTCATAGCGAAAAGCCCAGTGAAGGAGGAGTTGGCCTCAGCTATAGGACTAGCAAAGCAGCGCTAAACATGGGTAAGTGCCCTGACTCTTGATCCAGTATGTTTCAGCAGGCATGTCCTAGGATACATACCAACCTCTGTTCGCACTGCGACATTGCAATGTAACAGACAATCTGCCAAATCAAATTGCCATGCAGAGCTCATTCCCTGATGCAAGCTGTCTGTAGTGCAAGCATGTGATAGTGGCTGTTTGTCTGCCTGTAGAAACAACAGTGCTGGCCAACGGTCTGAAAGAGGAGAAGTTCACTGTCATAGCAGTACACCCAGGGTTTGTCATAACTGATATGGGCAATGAAGCAGCGGAATTGGCAAGCACAAATCAGCAGGAAGGGTATGGGCCCACCATGACGGCCACAGAAAGTGTCAGCTCCATGCTAGACATCATCAAGAACCTGACATTTGCTGTCAGCGGCAGCTATATGCAATGGGATGGAGTTGCCATGCCATGGTGATTGCTTCAGGGGCACATTTGCCCAGTCAGACCTTTCACCAGCCTGATCAGCTATCTGCAACCCTGATATCGGCTCCCTGTACTGCACTTACTCAACGTAGTTGTTGATGTTCGAACTTTCTAGCAGCTTGCTGGTTTATGTTGTCCAACTAGGCAAGTTGGCTACGTATGTGTACAGCCTGGGGCCACGTGCATAGTCGACCAAAAGTGTTCGTGGTCAAATCCTGACTGCCTCAAAGAGTCTCTGCAATTTGGAGATTTGTCCTTGCAGAATGCAAGTTACATTTGTAAGCTATAAAACTATGACCTCGAGGTGATGTATCTCTTGACAGATTGGATCTCAGATACACATCCTCGAGGATGCACTGATTTGCAGAGCCCGGTGAAATGCCTGGATCATAGATACTATGTCAGGTACATAGAGAGAGGATTTTTATGCAGTCTAGCGAGGTTTGGGAGGGGTCAGAGTTGACTCGGGACGAAAGAGACTTGGTATGACTAAAGGCAAGCCACAATACCCTAAATTGGCTGCCGCGGCCGTTTACCCTCTCTTCAGATGCTGACGAGCGATGACACCAAGCTTGTGCCGAGTGCTCTGCACATGATGTTCGCGTCCGATGATTGAGCATCAAGCAATAGGAGCAAACACAAAAGTTTGTGAACTTCAACCTGAGGTGATCAGATCCTGTTTGCCGCTTTCGTTTGCGCGTTGGGCTCTGTCAACGGGCAAAGATCCAGCTCGTACAGTATATACAACCTTTGGCAGGTAGTTGCAACGAGCAATTCCACCGTGGCTTGCGCGTCAAGTCATTGCACTACAGATCAAGCTTTAGAGTTACTTCACATGTTCGCGTCTGTCTTGGAGGCCGCGAGCTCGAGTACACGGTTCCTGTAAAATTGACATTGTGAAGTTGGGCCGTTTCACGGTACCGTCATCAGCGGAGACTCGTACATCTGGCACACCGTTAGCCGAGCGGTCTACAGCTTAAGCCGAAGCGTCCACTAGCGTTTGTGACGGAGACTGTGGGACTTATGCTCTGATCGTCTTAGGGATCCGAGGCAGTTGTCAACAGCTTTCAGGTATGCGATGTGCAGCCACCACATTGGCCATGCAAGCTGATAGTCACCAAAAGGTTCTGCTTTGTGCCGTGTGCCCTTCTCAGGCACTGCCTCTCTGACTGAAATTGCACTGGTGCAGCTGCAAGGTCACAGCATGGCTCCGCAAGACTACGGTTTCACACAGCCTCCTGTCCAGGGGAACAAAAGCAGACAGAACACACCATTCCAGGTCTTTGAGGGTGACCTTGATAGTTCATTCACCCAGGGTGGCGATTCTGACAACCAGCTTGTCATGTCGCAACTCACACGCAGAAGCAAGTCAGTCACAGACGCTGACATTGAAGAGCTACAGCCAACAGGCCGGAGATTGAGTTTCTTCAGCAAGAGGAAACAGAAGGCCACGCCTGAGCAAACAGACATGTCCACAAATGGGTCTACACACAGGTCCTTCAGCGGACTTCTCCCTAGTGACATAACAGGGGACTTTGACACCAAACCACCGATAAACAAAAGAAGCGAGTCCAAAAGTTTCAAAGTGAAGGGTGAAAGTGACAGTGATGGGTCATCCAGTAGACCTAAGAGTGGCAAATGGTGGAGTTGGGGCAGTAGCAGCAAAGCTTCCAAAGATGGCAAAGCTATGCCAGCATCAGACAGCCGAAACTCAGTGTACGATACAGGCACAAGAGTGCGTCATGCAAGTCTTGATCTGCCAGCAAAGGCGCAGCAGTACAGTGCAGTCAATGGAGCAGACAGCTCAGCTCAGCTTGCTCAGTTATCCCCTCTTATGCAGTCAGGATGTATGTCCATGTTCAGTGCTGGAGGTCCCCTGCCAGAGCGGCCTGTCTCAGAAGTACAATGGGCAGGTGAGCCTCTGCCTCTGCCATGCTGAATGTGCTTAACTGTACATCAACATGGCTGAAACGTGACATTAATAGAAGCATGTGCTCAGGCAATGCGCATCTAATCTTGGTGCACATCTGCTTGGAACCATAATCAAAAGTGTTACGGCCAATGGGCTAGCTGCCCACGATGCATGGTACCAATGTACTTTGCATGCAAAGTGTTCATCGCCAACAGTTTTGAGACCCCTGTTATCTGAGCAGCTGGCCAATTCAGGCTGTTGCTTGCCTAAAGAGTTCTAGCAGTCGCAGTTTCCGTGCAAGACAGGTCGCTTCAAACAGCTTGCAGCCATGCAACAAGGTCTTGGCATGATGCAGATGCAGACAGAGGCAATGGAGCTCAAGCCCAGAATGGCCATGCAGCAGCTGCCTCCCAGTCTGCTCCAGGAGCGTACAGTCAGCATGTGCCAGAAGGCAGTCAGCCTGAAGCTGGCAGCAGCCCTGAAGCAGACCAAAGCAAGCTGGGCAGGCGAGCAGATCACAGCAGGCACATCTCTTGGGACGAAGCTTTTCTTGAGACACCTGTTGGCAATGGTATCTTGGACTCAGGTAGTGTTTGCTCAAGGGTCTTGCTGTGTATCACCAACCTGCTTGGACTCATTGGACAGCAGCAGTCATGCGGCACATGGAAACATCATCTTGCAACAGATCGCACAGCTGCAGTGCTGTTCCATAATTGTCTGCTGACTATGTTGCCAGTCGTCACAGCTTTACACAGGCCATGCGCAGAGTTTGCCTGTTATCGCCTTGATTTCGCTCACAAAGTGTTCTCCGGCTGCATGCTGACCTACAGCTTTAGCACACCTGGTTGCTGTACCTAACAAAGCATTGGGTGTGTGCAAACAGGTCTTGAGGGGCAGTCTAACAACAGATTTGCTGGGCCACTCACAAGCGACCATCCATCTAAGCACAGCAGTCTTGGAGGCAGTGAAGCGCATGTGGATCCAGCTCACACTCTCGGCTCCTCACCAATATTAGACACCTCAGAGTATGCAGAGGTTGCTCAGACACCCTCAGTGTCTACCAATACAGTAGGCACAGCATCTGTACCAGTGGACAGTCCTGGTGGTTCTGCCCAAGTGGCAGAAGGTGAAAAGCCTAAGAAGGGTCACCGAAGGGGCCGCTCACTCACAGGGCTCATTCCCACTCTGAAGACCAAACCCAAGCGCAGTCAGTCTCAGGTTATGGAGGTGCGCTGTGCTGTGGTGTGTTTGCTATGCTACACTTTGCTGTGGTGCACTGCGCTGTGCTGTGCTGTGCTGTGCTGCGCTGCGCTGTGCTGTGCTGTGCTGTGCTGTGCTGTCCTGTGCTGTGCTGTCCTGTGCTGTCCCACAACAACTGATCTGCTAAAAGATCCAAGTTCTTCCCTTCTTGAACACTAAGGGTAGGCATCACACTTCAGAAACTGGTCAGGCTAGCATAAGCTTTCATGTACAAGATGCGAGCAAATGGGCAAGCTTCTACTACTCATACTGTTTGTCTTGGCTTCATCTGGCCCCCAGCCTTCACTAGACAACACGCATGCTTATGCCAGCAGAGCAACCAGGCATGACTTGTTCTGCGCGTTCTGCATGTAGGCTGAGCCGACCACACCAGCAGCAAGCAGCAGTCAGGCAGGTCGGCCAAAGACGCCTGATGCCAAGGCAGGCACTTCTGCCAGCAGCTCGCTTGGCTGCTTTGGGATGGGCAAGACGGTCGAGGAGGCTGAGAGGGAAGAGATGCCTTCTGGCGTTGTGGGCCTCAGGAACCTGGGTAAGCGTACTGCTGAAACAGTGTTTGCGATGTGCTTGTGCCCGCCAAATTTACTTGCACACCTGCTGCTGCTGCTGCTGCTGCTGCTGCTGCTGCTGCTGCTGCTGCTGCGCCCCTACTTGGTAGCTCAAGGAAGTGTCCTGATTGTGTCATGTCAAGAGTATGTTAATTCTGTTGGTCTCATGCCAGCAATCAATGAGCAGTTGCAGCACCTGCATGACCAGCAGCCCCAACTTTGATACTCACATGATTGTTTGTACCCCTGCCTATGTTTGCATGACAACTCAGTATGAGCCTCACACCCCCTCTGCTGTGCAGGGAACACATGCATGACCATTCAGCATGTGTCTCACATTTCCTGTGCACATGCAGGGAACACATGCTTCGTCAATGTGGCCTTGCAGTGTCTCAGATACACACCTACTCTGGAGCAGTCCATCATCTCTGACCTACTATCTGTCCCTTCCATGGACCAGCATGACCCCAGCATCTTGACCCCAGCAGAGAATGCAGCACCCAGCTTGGATCGTCTCTCTGGCAACCAGGAGTTGCAGTCAGTCCCGGAATCTGCCCCCATGCAAGACACCTCAGTTCAGACTCCTGCCCTGTCCACCTCAAATGGTGCTTTGCCTCTGTTTCAGACCAGTTCAAATGTGGAGGCCTTCCCGCCGCAGCACAGCATGCATAGCGCAGTGCTGCAGTCTCAAAGCCAAAGTCAACCTCCCATGCACCAGCAGCAAGCAGTCACTGGCATTCAGCATCACAGCTTACCAGTTGGCATCCCATACTCTCAAGCAAGTCTGCCAAGTCATAACAGGTCTTCCTTAACAGAGCAGTTGCCGGGACAGTCCCCAGACCAGCAGCTGACTTATGCTTCAGGCTTCAGTCCCCAAACTGTTAGCATTTCAGATTCCCCTGTCGGTCTCAGTGTCAGCACTAGCTCTGGTGGAGCTGACACCATGACAAATGGGCACATGACAGATCAGCCGGATGACTCAGCACAGCCAGCCGCAGGAACATCTCCTGCTGCAGTGGAAGGTGATGACTCAGCGAAGGGTCCAACAAATGAGTCAACCATAGCAAAACAGCCACAGCCTGTGTCAGTGCCTCGAGTTCCTTTGAGGAGAGGCCAAATCGCTGACTCGTTCAAGACACTTGTCAAGCAGGCAAGCTGTTGTGGTGTGGTGGTGTTGCAAGTGGTCTGAGATGTGAAACTTGACAGATGTTGCGGACTGTAGCAGGACGGACACCCTCTGTTGAGACCTGCTCTCTGAAGTTTTGCTCAGGCTTTGCTGGTGTCACTGTGGCATGTGGTGCTCCGAAAGCAATGCAGCATCACACGTCATCATGACATCAGCAAAGCCCAGTGCAAACCTCAAAAGGCGTAAACCTCAAGAGGCGTCTGTCCTGCTGCAACCCTCAACATCTGCTACAATTTTTCTTGGCAGTACAGCAAAAGACTTTGTAGACACACTTTGCCAACAAATGCTAGGTACAGGCAAAGGTATCTCTGCATGTGCAAGGCGTCAGCTGTATATATACTGTAGCTTGTTTGCTGGATCTGTAGCATTTTGCAGCAAGCAAGCAGACACACTATGCCAGGGCTGCTATACAACCTCAAGGATCCAGACAGTCACAGACTTTCATGCTTTGACTGCTTTGGTATGCTGCAGGTGTACGACAACAGCAATCAGTATGCAGTGGATCCAGCACAGTTCCTGCGGCGCATTGCACAGCATCCCATGGGAGCAGAGTTCTGTGATGGGGGACAACATGATGCTCAGGAGCTGGTGCAGATGGTGCAAAGAGGTTGATGTGTAATGGATCTTGAACAAACAATGAGTCACAGCTGCTCCATCACAGCAAAGAGCACAGAGCGCAGGCTCTGGCCTTACGAGATTGACAGTGATTGAGCCAAACAAGAGTTTTGAGTTGTTGTTGACAAGAGCATAGCTCAACAATCAAATCTTCAGTGCATGAACAGTAGTAGCATCTGTCCTGTGCTTGTCTGCTGGTCATGCTATAGAGATAGGAGGACAGGCAGAAGGACAGACTGATCTGAGAACCACTGCTCCTGACAGGAGTGGTGCAGCAGACTGTGCCCCAAGGGGTTGTCAACATTTGTTGTGTCAATTGCCCTGAGGAGGGAATATATGTCACCAACACCATCAAATGTATCAGTAATTGGATAGGCAGAAGCAGCACACCTGAGGCTCAGCAGGCTCTTCCTTCTTGACCATGGCAATGGGCGAGGACTTGCGCACCAGCGCTTCCAAAGGCACACGCTTGCGATCAAAGAGCAGCTCCACAGCTTGCTCCCTGCTTTCCCTGTCCTTCGCGTCCTGCTTGCCTGCTTTGCTTCTGCCATTAGACAAGCCTGACAGCTGACTGCTGCTGCGAGGCAGCTCTGCAAGTAACACGAGGAGCTCTCAGATGCGGTTAGTGAAGTTTGCATCGGCAGCTTCACAGCATGCTTGTAAAGCATGCTTGCAAGCTCCTGCGCAGCTGGACATCATTGCATGTGTCCAGGAATGAACTGTGAGAGTGAGTGATGCAGGCTATTGCCTGCTTACAGCGTAGTGCTGCTTGCTAATAGCGCATCTACCATGGTCTGTCTTGCTCACTGAGCAATGCATAGTGGCTGTGGTGACAAGAATGTCAGGTATCGGTGATCATGACGTTTCGAAGTAATTGATGGTGCAGTCGGAGTTGCTGAACACCATATTGATGTCAGAGACTGAGTTTGAGTACATACCAGGCTTGTGAGTGACAGCAGCCTCTTGAGTCTGAATATCCCTGAGGGATGTCAGATTCTGAGCTGACTGAGCATGCCTGGGTGCACCCCAGGAGAACTCAGCTGCAGGGGTGGGGGGTGGTGGGGGTGGGGGAGGCGGGGTTGCTGCTTTCTCTAGCTCCCCTGCAGGCAAGGACCCATTAGTAACAACATGGTTGATCATTAAGCAAGTTTGAGCAGTGAAAAGGCTGACATGGAAGCATAAAACCTGAGATGGCAGCTTATGACTGGCAAAAGCTGCAGCTTGTCTCACCTGACAAAAACATAGACAGGCCTCCTTTGCGGGCAGGTTTAGTCTTCTTGGCAGCTCCCAAGGAAGGTGGGGTTCCCAGCGCGCTACTACTCAAGGGCATAGGCGAGGGCACTGAGGCCCCAATGGGGCTGCACCACGCACTGCCCTCAGCTTTGTGCCCTAGAGGTGTGTCGAACCCACTCACTCTCAGACTGGCAACCGGACTGCTAGCAGCAACAGAGCTACCCCATGCTGATGGCTTGGTCACTGCCACTGCTGCTGCTGCTGAGTCTGCATGTGGTGCTGACTCAATCTGCTGTGCCACATTTGCTGTTGTGGACAACTGGGTTACAGGAGTGAGTGGGGCCTTGGGCACAGGCTGTGGGCGTGAGGGAGTGACCCCAGCAGATGTCTGATCACCCTCTTGAGCGTCTGTCAAGCCTACAGCACCCTGATCAGCTGCATGACCAGCACTTGGACCTGCAGCAGCTTCAGACATGCCCTGGTCTGAGTCCTGAGCCTGCCGAGGCTGCTCAGCTAAGTTCTGTCTGCTAGCCCTGCTAGCCATAGCCCTGTGTTTGCCTGCAGTCGACTTGTGCTTGCCGCCTGAACCGAAGCTGTCCATGCTGAGCGTGCTGAGGCTCCTGTTCAAACCACAGGAAGCTGATGTGGAAGGCAGGAGGGCTCTCTGAGACAGGGCAGCTTTGTGGTCTTCTTCCAGAGATGCCCCTTCCTGGAAGGCTTGTAGGGCAGCACAGACCTCTGCACGCTGTGCCAGCTTGGATTGCTGCTGGGGATCCAATTGACTGTCCTGCCTACGAGCCTCCAGAGCCTCAATTTGCTGCAGCTTTTTCTTCAAACTCCGTATCTACACAGAGCACAGACAGACATCGAGCAGGAGTTTGCTGCATGCTGCCACATGCACCTACATTGAATACAGTCTACCAACTCGCAGGAGTATGAACAACCATGGCACCATGATCAAACGTCAGCACCGCAATGCATGCTCTCGGCACTGAGGCTGCATGGTGCTCAGCAGCAACAGCCAAGCTTCTTCTGCTCTAGCATAGCCATCATAAATACACCCTAAACTCTAAACATAGCCAGAGGAGGTGACACAGGGGCACCATTCATGAGGCATGCATACTGAATGATGTACGCTGTTGTGGCAACGGAAACATCCATTTAATGGACAGATTCAAACAGATCTTTCTAAGCAGAGATGCCTGGTACTCAGCATGCTCAGCCATCTCCAAGTTGACTTATACACCATGAAATGGATGTTGACTTATACACCATGAAATGGATGAACTTGGAGATGGCTGAGCAAGCTGAATACCAGGCGTCTCTGCTTAGAAACATCTGTTTGAAAGTGTCCATGAGAAGAAGTCCATGAAATAAGCCTGCTGTATGGCCTTCTAAATCGGGGTGAGGCATGCCTGATACCTACGTGGCTAATGCGAGAGCAAAGGCTGGCACAGGTGAGAGGATCAATCAATCAATCATGAGGCAAGAGCTGACCTGGCGGCCTATTGCAGCAGCCTCTTCTGTGTCTTCAGGGTTGCAGAAGCTGCGCTCTTTGTGCAGCTCAGATACTGCGTTACTGGGAGAGGGCACCAGGGCCTGACCCACCAAGCTGCTGCGCCTGCCCCCTGCCTCCTCCATGCCTACCCCCTCATCACCTCCTGCATCGTTCATTCACTCACTCAATCCTTCACTCATTCAAGACATGTCTTCCCCTGGGGTCAGGTATGTACACTACTAAGTAGCCGACTGTTTGCGGTCCAATAAACACTGAAGCAGCTTGACAACAGCAGCTCAGCATGCATGTCGCCTTCTGGCTTGTCACACTGCAGTCAAAGACTTGACTATCATGCTGCAGTGGTGCTCAGCATGGCTTGATTGGGACAGAGTACATGAGATGCTCATGCACATTGTTGGAAGCAGTGCTGCATTAGTAAGACTGCTTGCTGACCTGGCACAGCAGCAGTGGGCCGGCGACTCAGCAGAGCTGACTCTGCATCACTGATCAGGGGTCCAGGGGGGGCGGGGCAGGCAGGGTCAAACTGGGCCTTCTGTATATCCTCCATCTCAGCCAGCAGGTGTGGGCCAATGCTTTCCAGCACTCCTCGCGCCTCCAGCAAGACTGTGTCCAGGTTGCTCAGTGCAATCTGCACAACCATGGTTGATCTCAGCCCAATGGTGGTCAAAGGAGTGCATCTAGATATGATGCTGCCAAATAGTGAGCACAACCACAAAACAAGCTTGGCTTGATTGCTTGGCCGCAATTCTGACGTGTGTACTTGCACAGTAAGCACTCTGATGGTGGTGACCAAAGCTGCAGGGATATCCAGTTGTGAGCCTCAATAGCTGAACAGTGTAAACAGTGCTGCAACGATAAGCCAAAGACAAAACAGAACAACGAGAGACATGTTGTACAGGCACAGCACTTCGGTAGGCCTCAGCAATGCCAGCTGAGAGGCTCAGCAAGACATGCGAAGGGCAAGCCAACAGGCATGAAAAGGGCAAGCTGACAGGCATGCAAAGGCCAAGCTGACAGGCATGCAAAGGCAGCAAGCGTACTCCTAGGCAGAACTGCTTCAGGACTTCAGCACCACAGGCATCGGCGTACTCCATGATCTGAAGGCAGGTGCGAGGCTCCACAGCGTGCTGTGCTAGAGAGCGCTCACACAGCCTCTGCAAGGTAGGCATGCTGTCTGCTTTGGGGCTGTCAGCCGGGTAGTACTCGTGTGCCCTGCAGCAAGTGCCTCAAAATGTCTTCTGAAAAAATAAAAAAGGAAATCATATTTCTTGTTATTTTTTTGTAATCTGATAAAATCTGTGAAAACTATGTCTTTGCCATTATCCTGCCGTGTTCTTCCAGTTTGTTTTGGATGCTATGCATGCAGACACCACCAGAAACCAGCACATTACAACCTGTGAATGCAACAAGCATCAACAACGGAGGGGAGAGCAGCATGCTATGTTGCACGGCAAAACTGCTGGCAGCATGATGATTCTCACTCTGATCAAAGTGTGAAGCCTTGACAGCCAAGTACGGTAATCTGCATGGGCATTGGTAGTTGCACAACTGCTTGCTGCAGGGCCTGGGCAGATGCACAAACGTCAAACAGCAGCCAATATGCTGGGGCGCTTACTCTGCCTGCAAGCGTGCTGTCTGAATCTTCTTGTGGGCGCTCTCCAGCCCCACCCAGAAGTCCCGCCCTAGCCACTCAACCCCAACCCCATCACCATGACTCTCCTCACCACTGCTCACAACCCCCTCACCACCGCCCAGAAAACCCCCACCACCGCTGTTACCCCTTGTAACAGCAGCAGGACCACCGCCGATTGAGCGGTCTGCAGCAGCTGTCCATTCGGCATCTTCCTGAGCCTGTGCCGCCAGCTCAGCAGACTCTTCGGCGTCCGTGTGTGTGTGAGGGGAGGGGTCTGTAGGGAGGGCGGCGGCTGCTGCTAGTATGGGTAAGCGCAGCTGCTTGGGGGAGTGACACCAGGACTGGAGGGCTAGTGAGTGCTTCTCACCCACACACGCCTTGCTGACTCGCTTCAGGCCATCCACTCTGCAGAGGCATTATCACAGCAACAATGTTACTGTTACTCTCTGGTTTTTGACCAGGTTAGGCATATCTGTACAGCCTAATTGGACGGCCAGGTTACTGACAAGCCTGGCATATTTGTACAACCTAATTGGTTGGCCAGGTTACTGACAAGCCTGGCATATCTGTACAACCTAATTGGTTGGCTGAAGATGCAACACCCTCCCCCTGCCCCTCCTCGTTTATCTAAATTCTTTCCAGCACCATATCATTACCACAGCAGCAGATGTCGTTGCTCCATCCATGATGCTCCTGTGCCAACTCGGTGGTGCTGGAAAGAACCTAGATAGAGGAGGAAGAGGAGGGGGAGGATGTAACAGCGACAATTTGCATGGTGTGTGACAGCAGTCTATTCAAAACCAAGACAGGCTTTGATGTAGCAATGCTGCCAAATGCCATTGCCAACACCTGGTATGCACAGGAACAGAAAGCTTCTCACCTTGTCACAGCACTTTGCACAAGCCAACAGCTAAGATACTGTTGCTTGATTACAGTGAGACTAAAGAAATGCATGGTGACAGATGTTGTCTGGCACATGCACACGAAGTCATTGAGTCATGTGTTGGTTCATCCAACCCAACACTCACACGCATCTTCCACCATGAACAAAGCCACAGAACAGTGCTTAAATGAAATGCATTGTGTGGGTTCCTGCCAAAAGACATGCTGCATGGTTTAGCCGCAGTCCAAGCAAAGCAGGGCCAAACAAGCAGTCTTTAAGGCTGTGCTCACCGCTCTGGGGTGATGATGTCTGACAAGGACAGCTTGCGTGAGGCAGCCTTATCAGGCCTAGGCGGTAGTGATGCATCCTTGGCAGTCCTCTTGCGGTGGGGGTGCTGCTTAGATAGACCCTCCCACATGTACACGTCACCCTCGTCTGTCACTGCTGCTGTGCGATACTTGCCTGCTTGCAACAGCCAGCAGTCAGTTCTCTGACAGTGGCTGGGGCAGCAGCATAAGCCGTGCTGTGTCAAGAGCGGCCTGATGCTGATGCCTTGATATGAGGCGGAGATGGATAGGCCAGCCTGGCAGCAACTCAAGTGCAGGCATGCTTGAATGTTGATGAGACTTTTGATCTGTGGCAGGTAAGCAACTGTGACCAAAAGCTCTTGTCTAATTTGATTCAGAGATGTCTGTTCTACAGTGGAAATCTAAACTTAGGACCGCCTGAGGCCAATAAATAGGCGTTTCTACATTGGGATAATATTCTAGGGACGCAGACCGACCAGGCAGTCCACAGGCAGGCAGGCAGGCAGGCAGACAGAGAGAGATTGATCAGTCAGACAACCTGGTGCATGTCCTGTAGACTGTCCACATGCCTGCTCTGATAGTCATGCATGCAGCACAGGCTGGGGTATTATTTCTGTAAGTCACTGGACCAAAAAGACTGCCCTTTATGCATAGCACATCTGCAGACACACAAACACACAGAGCCACACAGACACACACAGCAAAGTGGTGAGCGCAAAGCAAACCTGCAGCAATGGAGACAATCCTCTTGCCAGCAAGGCCAGCACACACTTCCTGCACAGCCAGGTTAGCATCCCAAGACCGCCAGGCTAACACCACCCCACTGCGCGTGAGGCAGCAGGAGTGAGCAGCCCCAGCTGCAATTGCAACAGCATGGGGCCGGCTGATCTCGGTCTGGCCCTTGTGGAAGGCAATGTCCCCAAGGGCCCCGGCTCGAGCCACATCCCTTGCCCCTACACAGACGGCTCAAGCTATGACAGGTGACAAACTTTTGGGCTGAAGCTGTTGGCCGTGCTGAGAAGTAGTGAAAGCACATGGTGAAAGGATCAGGACAGGCAGAGCTTTATTGGCAAACAAGCCTGTCAAAACACCACAGGGCTGTGTTTGTGGACGCAGACTTCTACTTAAGTGTGCTGGGGACAGTGTTGACTGCAAAGAGCTGAGGACAAGCTGGGTCTGAACATGAGTCACATGACCAATGTCCCCTACAACCAAACGCCAAGGATGTGAACTCTCTAGCATACATTCAAGAAAACATGAGGGCGTAAAGCAGAAATGGAGCAGATGAGAGAGCCCAGGTTGACTTGCAGAGACAAGAGCCGATTCCCCACCATGGGGCAGGGCCTTGAGCCTCAGCAGCATTTGTAATCTATGCTGGCACCATTGGGGTGTGCCTTGTACAACAGTCCTATCGCAACTTTACCAAACGAAAAAAACCACTTGCAGAGTCTCACCAGCAAGTTGAACACGCCGAGGCGTGACCACACGATGACCCCAGGTGTAGATGTCACCATCACTGCTCATCACAACCATGTGCCGCTTGGCAGCTGCCACAGCCACCAGTCTCTTGCCCTGAGACCACCATACATGCTTGTCAAACCAGGCAAACATTGCTCGAGTTTTTAGTATGTGCAACATCTCTGCTGGGAAGCGCCACTGCAACTGTGTCACATGCAATGCCATTGATATGCCAGACAAGCTGAACAACAGAGGTTGTGTGGGACCTGGCGTGCATGAACAGCACCAAGGCTGGGTGTGTTCATTTGTCATCTAGCACTGGCAAGTAAATATGGTTGATCACATCAACTAGCCTGCCAGCCAGGATGTTAATCTTGCCCCACATACAAGACATATTTATTAAAGTCATGGCATCCAACCAATTTACTCCACAGCAAAGCTCAATGCATCACAGAACTCAAACACATCTTTGCCGCCTCAAAAGCACCAGGGGCCATGCCAGTACTAACCTTCATGGCTTCCACTTGGCGGGGCAAAGCATTGGAAGCAGAATCTGAAGTACCATACCCCAGCTGACCCTGGTCGTTGGACCCCCAGCTGAAGATGGCTCCAGCGTCTGTCAAAATGGCTGTGTGCTTGCTGGCAGCAGCCACAGCTGTGACCCTCTGTTTCAGGCTTGTCACCCTGCAGAGCAACCCAACTTGCAAATGGGTTCTCACACCCAGCAGCTGTTCTGCCTTTGGGATGATTCGAGCACCAGTGCTGATGTGGTGGAGGTGCAGAGAATGTCTTTAGGACAACACATCACTGCTACCTACTGTGTGGTCCTTTCGAAACAGATCCACAAGAAGTTGCTGTGAAGGTTGTGAGCACCGGCTGGTAGACACACGCCAAGGGTTTAAAGCAAACGTGCATGCAAGGACAAAAGCATGCATATGTGCTAGACTGCCTGAAGACGAGAGGCACCAAGGGGTTTTGCTGTTTGAGGAGGATGAACCCATACTTGCGAGGGGTTGGCTGGGTATCAACAGCAGCATAGCCAAGCCTGCCATCTCTGTTGGAGCCCCAGGTGAAGAGCTCACAGCTAGTGGTGGCCACCGCTGTATGGTGCTTGGCCACAGCCACCACTGCTACCTGCCTCCTACCCAGGCCAGTGACTGCTCTGGGAACAATGATGGCACTCTCTCCACTATGAACATGGAAATCAGGGTGACCTGCAAACACCATCAATGAATTCAGCATGTCAAGCCTGTGATACAAAGCCATAGCCTGAGCTGTGACTGCACATATGAGCTGTTTGTATGCTGATTGCACAATGACTGCAGGGATATATTGACAAACAAACTGCTGACAAATGCAATGCTGCCATACAACTCCTTTACCACGAGGCAATCTTGAATGCACTCTAAGAAGGGCAGAAATGAGACATGAGGGTCTAGCTGCTGCAAGCAATGTGCTTCCCCAACTGCTGATGCTTGTGTCTTTGCCAGGCAGACGCTGCAGAGCACTAGGCCTGCCTATGTTGTGCCACATTTCTGTGTCTACATCAGACCTGCTTGTAGGCAGTCACTTGGGCGAATTTCGTGAGGTAGACACTTCCCACTGCTGCATGTGTTACAATACACAGGTATGCAAGATAGCCATCAACACCCACAAGCATATCATGTGGCCTGTGATGGGTTTGCAGTCACAGTCATACAGGCATGTGCGCATCACATGACAGACACCCACCTAGGCGCCCACCCCTGCCAAAGCCCCAAGTGAAGAGCTGGCCATCCTTGGTCACAGCAGCGCTGTGATACTTGGCAGCAGCAACCTGCACGACCAGGGCCTTACGCAGGGCATCCAGCCGGACAGGGCCAGCTTGCAGGCCTGTGGCCCCTGTTCCCAGCTGGTAGTTGGCACCATTGCCCCAGCTGTACACAAGGCCTGGCTGCTCATGCTCCATGAACACTTTGAGCTCTTCTGACAACAGATCCAGAGCTGTGCGGCCCTGCAAGAACCGAAAATGAAATGAAAAGTTTACGCTTTTCAGCGATCATAACGGGAACCTCTTAAGGCGGCAGCCTGGAGCTATGACCATGGGCCATAGCCCAAAGCGGCCCTGCATTGATGCATCATGTTTGATGAACTAAGAGAGGCTGGGAGTGAAACTTAGCTATGCGCAGTAAGACTCTGCTTGGGTTGCGATGAACAAATGGCAGGCTAGAAGGTGTGTTGCTCTCTGCCAGCGAGCGCATGCTGGGTGCGGGGGTTCATGGTCATTTGGGATGCAACAGTCAGATGTGGACATAGCAGGTGGAGTTGTGTTTTGCATGAATTGTGGCAAGGTCCAGTAACAGCAGACCAAATACTTGTTACACATGTGCATTGGATACGTCTTCGAACATGCAATTGGACTGTTGCAGGTTGATTCCTTTGCTGTGGTGATATACATGTCAGTCACACTTCTTTACACCCACTTGTATGTGGGTGCCGCAAGGTGGCAACATCGTGTCAATGCTTGGCTGAGCAACAGTCACACAGGTGCTCTTGGCAACCAACATGAATTGACAGCTGTTGTATTCAAGATGTTGTGGCACCAGATGTGATATGCAATATGAGCATTGTGCTGCCATAACAGATCAAGATGCACAGGTATAAAGAAAACCTCACACATTTGTATGTACCTGCTGCCAAGACTTTGGAAACACATGTTACGCAAGTTTGCTAGACAGTCTTTACCTTGTGATCTGGCAGGGACAGGTGGGCATTTGCAGCCAGTAGAAGTGCAGTGCATCTGAAGTTTCCCCAATAGAAAGCTCTGTGCAGCGCCGTCCTGCCCATGACAGCATGACATGTGAACAGTCTGCATTTGCCACATGAAGTTGCAGCTGGCACTAACTGAAAACCTACCAGCCGGACTCTCCATCTTGTGCATCTGCTGCTGCACCTTCCTCCAAAAGCTGTCCTAAGTATTCAGGCTGGTTCCTCCACACCTGCATGCCGGCATGTGCATCAGGCTGGCCTTGTTTGCTTTGCTTGCAGAGTGACAAACACAAACAGGGGTCAGAAGCACAGCACACTAAGGTGTAAGTGCTTACTGCTGAGTGCAAGGTTGAGACCTCTGTGCGACTCAGCTTCTGCCTACAACACCCAGATCAGTTCAGACTCTAGAACCACACAAGTATGGTGGGTTTAAGGTAGACAGGTGGTACATCTGCAGACGTCACAGCGGCAAAAGATTCGCCGTACCGTCCTACGGCGTGGTTGTACTTCGCAGGCAGTTCCGCTGACAAACACTCCATAGCTGAAGACGTATCTGAACTGCGCTAGGGGTCACTACTACAAACGGTGACTTAGCATCGATTGCGTGACATGCCCTGCCCGAGACGCTTGCAGCCTGCTATCTGAGAATCACCCGCGCATGGTCAACTTTGTTGAGTCTAGTGCAGCATCGACGACGATCGAGCGTGTGATTACTGCATGCACGAATTGCCTCCTGGCGAAGATGCTCACAACTCGCGATCCCAGCATCTGACAATTTGGGGACACGAATCGTCGTGTCACGACGATAGAAGAAGTTGGTGTCAGATGACATCTGTACAGCAGGACAGCAATTGGTGCCAGCCGTCTCTTTGCCAGCTCTGCATTGCTCAACAAAACATGTGCATGTGGCAAATGTAAGTGAATTCAAAGTCTGCATGTTACTGAAAGCTGATGGCATCTGTAGGCGGTAAATTTAAAACATACTTGATCTCTCGCCCAACTTTCAATTTAGAAGAGCTGTGACTGTATAGGTGATATTTCTCGTGCTGAGTCCAGGTTGTACCACACTGCTGACCAGCATACGTTCAACAGAATAGAGGGCCGCTAGCTAGGCGATGACACTATAATAGTTATTCATAGCGATAGAGTGACATGCAGCCCATCATGGCCCATGCAGTGACATGCAGCCCATGATGGCCACCAGCTTTTTGGGAACGATCACGCGTGGAATGCAATGTCTTGCTGTAACAACGTGGAACGGCAGGCACGATGTAGTAATGTGACCTGGCCATCGAAATTCTATTCTACAGTCAGCGTCTGAGTCAGCATTACCCTGGCAGAACTCCGGACCCTATTTTCGCTACAAACAACATACTCAGCTTCTTCAGCATGGTAGCAGTTACACCTCTATGTCCCATTGTTCGCATTGAGTGCGGCAATAATCAATCAGAAAGCATTGTATTGAGACGTTGGAAGTTTTGCACATTTGCACGCTCGCATACACGCCACTGTCGAAGCTGGGCGATCAGTTTAACTGAGCACACACCCCTTGAGCGGGATTGCACAGTTAGTCTGTCTGCATGAGCTATTCGGTGAGATAATCGCTGCCACTGCTCGTGTTGACCTTGTGCACTTGAGCGGCACTCAGAAAATATTGTTATGGTGAATTTACAGGATGTAGCTAGAGATGGCAAAGAGCTGCGCCCTTATTCGTCCCCACAGCAGGATGGTAACGACAAGGTACCCTGCTGGAGGTTTTCAACATGCTGCAACAGCGTGTAGAGCCCTGACTACAACTGTTTGCCCAAGTTGAATAGCCCTGGCGCTTTGCAGGCAACGAGGGAAGTACAGCAGCAGCTGTTTGGATTGAGCACTCAAGTAACACAATTGAGAAGGGACGTTGACAGGCTAGGGACTGCACAAGACACTGTTAAGCTGAGGCAGAAAATAGCAGAAGCCAACCAGAACACAACCAGCTCAGCAAAATCCATTGGTCAGAGGTTGAACACGCTTCATGCTGAACAAAAGACACAACAGACTGGCCGGCTTGTCAGCAGCTTTGAGGTGTGCCTTTTGTGCACAGCAAATTCTGACAACATGCAATGGGCGTCTTATGCCTGCTATGTATGTAAAGTTCCCTCAGGGCAGCATTTTGCATAGCTGCATGCCATGCATGGGTCACTTCGCAAGCTACTTGTAGAGCTACTATCCATGCCGTCGCATGCATGCACACACCTGAATCTTGTCTGGCACTGTGTCATATTACATCAATGCGATTGCAGTTTGTCACAGCTGAGCCTCATGCCATTGGCCGCTTACATGATGCCTGCTCAAATGAGCCCACACATAAGCATTGTCTGCCCAACTGTTGTAACTCCATGCAGGCAACCCTCAAGGACCTTCAGACCACGTTGAAGGTAGCCAAAAGCAAGGAGGCAGCTAGTCTGCCCAAAGAGGCCAAGCAGACAGCAGTCCCTGCAGCGCTGGATCTGGAATCTGGAGTCAATGCTGATGAGCATCAAGCGCTGATGCAGCAGCAGCAGCAACAGCAGGAGAGGCTCGTTTTGGAAAGCAGGCTGCAGTATAATGACGCCCTCATCGATGAGCGAGATGAAGGCATACAGGACATTCAGCGAAACATACAAGACATCCAAGAAATGTTTCAGGTATGTTCAAGCTCTGTGCAGAACACGTGCTTGCGCTTATTGCAAGATTCCTTGACTAAACAGCAAAG
>JAABUP010003649.1_pt1 | contig 26916 bp, 41 predicted proteins | sample 5559201 | NCBI WGS metagenome assembly JAABUP01 (sample SAMN10711887, study PRJNA513373) | rock metagenome | isolation source: Antarctica rocks | place: Antarctica | reverse complement strand
GTCCCACTCCTGTTTGCAAATGCTGACCTGTGTGGCATGATGTGGTGCAGCATGCATGTGTGGTGAGATGCTTTGCCATGGAGGAGGATGGGGAGTTTGTGTATCTAGCCCTGGAGCGGTGCAAGCGAAGCTTGGCTGACATGGTCAGTATCACCCCAAGCCAGCAGCATATGTTTATGGATGGTGAAGGGTACCCCACCCCCTGGTGCATGCAGGTCTGTATCTCCATTCCCTCCAACCTTTGTGTGTACCTTTGCCTGTGAAATCAGTGACATGTGTCCCTTCATTGTGTGAATACTAAGTTTGGGATATGTGTGAAATCGTCTTCTCAACCTGTGTATCTGTGCATCTCCATCAAGAAGCTGACTGATGGGCAACTGAGCTTCTGCTGATGTGTTGCAATTGCTGTGTTGTTGCTATGTCCAATGCTGTACCATCATGCTTTTTCTGATTGTGCTCTATGTTTGCACTCTGCATATTCTGTGATGCCAGTGGGGAACAATATTTCTCACACAGATGAGCGTCAGCCTTTCAGGCAAGCCGACTTTTGCATTTTGCTGGTCCGTTCTGGCAATACTCATAGACCTGATGCTGCATGCAATAGATAGCTGCTGACAGCCCATCATGCTGGGTGCAGCAATGGCATCATAGTGTTTGCTGACCATGCCTCAGGAGGGAGCTGACTTGCATCGCATGCACCTGATGCCTGTTGGCTAAGCCCGTGGTTTCATCATTGTTACTATCATTATCAGGTCAGCACATTTGCGCATGGCCTTGCCTGACCCAAAAACCACTTTAGCTGAGGCTAGATTGTTGCAAAGTCGTGGCTTGGTGCTGTCACAAGGCACACAAGACCAAAGCGAGCGTGCAGACAAGTTGTTAGCATCATGCATGTGTGTGCACCTGAAGGTTGCTGAGGACATTGGGCAAGGGCTACTAGCTCTGCACGAGAGGGGCATTGTGCACCGCGACCTGAAGCCCCACAATGTGCTGCTGACAGCCCAGCAGCGAGCCAAGGTGTCCGATATGGGCCACTGCAAGCGCCTGCTAGACCAGCAAGTCTCTTTCGAAAGCCCTGGGGCAGGTATGAGAAAAGCTCAATATTTTGAAAACTTACCTTCTTATGATAATGTTTGCTGATTAATTATACAAGTTCAGCATCAGTTTCTTGTTTTGATTTCTGATAGTTGTCTCAATTAAGCAAAGGTTATTGTGTAGCTAGGACAGGCTGTCTACGCCTTCAGATAGTGATGTCCACTCTGCTGTCATTATGCGTGCAGTTGTGCTGTGTCTGCACTCGGTTCCCAGCTCTGTACGACGCTGTTCCATACCAACATCTCAGTTGTGGTGTTACTTGTCCTCATGTAGCAGAACATGTGCATGTCTGTTGCTGTCTGCCGAGCATGTGTCCAACAGACATATTGTATGCACGCACACTAGAAGCCAGGCCAAGAAGAAGGCTGGTCTGCAACACGATCACTGCATTAGTTGTACAAATTTGAGTGCCCGGAGCCTAGATATATTGTTCGTCCAATAAACTTGCACAATGATCATACTGTGACAAGCAGAACAGCAATGGTTCAGTGGTATCCAATACGCTTGCACAAAGATCACACTGCATCAAGCAGAAGAAGTGATGCTTCAGTGGTCTATGCCCAGCGCAATGAGACACATGTGATGTGGACAGGTGGCAGCAGTGGTTGGCAGGCACCAGAGCAGCTAATAGCACGCAGCGGGGGGGATGCTCGTCAAGGCTACAGCACAGATGTCTTCAGCTATGGCATGCTGCTGTTCTACTGCCTAACTGCTGGCAGGCACCCGTTTGGACATCACTACGAGCGTGACTTCAACATCCTGCAGGTCTCTTCTCAGACTGCTTGCTCTGCCCTGCCACTGGGCAGCCACCACTCTTTTTGTATTGAGTGGTTGCTGGGATTGCTATACAGTACAGACTAGCTTATGCCTCCTCACAGGGGGGCATGAGTCAGGCCCCCCTGCCCCCACAGGGTCATGCCCCCCCTGAGGGGGAAACACTGCCTCTGAAGAAGAACTCTGTTTCACGAGTGCACCTCATGCATATCATGAGCTCTGTTGTATAGGCTGCCTGCCTGTGCATGGAAGTTCTCATTGGTGCAGCATAAGCACTCAGAGATGGACATCATTTTTGAGAGAGTGCAATCTGGCTTACGTGAGCCCAGAGGGTGTGTTCATTGCAATGATGCAGGGTCGCTGTACCCTGAAGGCCATACAGCATCTGCCTGAAGTCCAGGAAATGGCTCAAAGCATGTTGGCTGCACAGCCAGCAAAGCGGCCCACCATGCAGGGCATCATGGAGCAGCCCTTCTGGTGGAGCCCTGCCCGACGCCTTGCCTTCCTGATTCATCTGTCAGACAGAGTTGAGACTGAGGACCGTGAGGTTTGCAAATTTCTCAAAATATCATCTCGTCACTTCTGACTTCCTGCTGTTCATTGTTTTGCTCCAGGCAATACTCTCCCTCAAACTGCTAAACACAACTGTGACTAAAACAATGTGATGCATGCATGCTGTCTGCATCTGATAGTCAATGGCTTTGGCCCATGCCCTCGGGCTCTTATATCAGCTGTATATCAGCAATACATCACTAGATGCAAGCAAACGTGTCCTGCAATAGCTGACAGTAAAACGTAAAAGTACGTTTGTGTGACTTGTAAAGGCTGACACTGAGACAACACAAAACGCAAGAGTGACCTGTCTGGTCATCACTGCACGAGCCATAGTATTTGCCTTTTTCAGGTTGACCAGACCTTGTTGCAGCAGCTTGAAGCTGTTTGTGAGGACGCAATAGGAGGGGCAAGTTGGGGAAATGCCCTGGAGCCTGAGGTGATTGCCAATTTGGGCAAGTATAGGAAGTACCATGGCAGCAGCTTGAGAGACCTGCTGCGTGTCATCCGCAACAAGCATAATCACTTCAGAGAGATGCCGCCTGACCTGCAGCAGAGGCTGGGACCTCTGCCTGAGGGCTTCCTCAGGTGTTGCCCCTGTGCCCGTCTGTCTGTTTGCCTGTCTGTCGTTCTGTCGTCTGTTTCCGCCCACCCGCCTGCCTGTCTGCCTGCCTGTCTGTCTGTCTGTCTATCTGTCTGTCTGCCCTGCATCGCAGCAGCTGCATGACAAATGTTACACTATTGTGTTGCTGCCTGTTTTTGGTGCTATGCCACCCAATGGCTGACAAGGCTTCTGTTCGTATGCATGTGGCATCTAACGCCTGTGCATCATGTCACAAGACAGCTGCTGCAGCTTACACATCTTGCGCCACAGTGAGATCTTGCTGGGTTGACATCTTATACTGGTGCTGGCAGGTACTTTACATCCAGATTTCCTCGGTTAGTGATGACCACATTCAAATTTGCGCAGCATCACTGCAGCAGTGATCCACCTTTGAGGGACTACTTCTCTGAGCAGCCCCTGCAAGCACAGGCCCTACCACTGCACGACCCTCCCAGAACAGCAGGGCATGCTCTCAACGCCCCAGGGCATGTCCAGGACGGCCCTGCCAGTAGTCCACAGCCTGCATCCCAGGGACTGCAAGCCAGGACTGTCTCTGTCTCAGGGATGCCAAGCCTCCCAGAAGGGTCAGAGTACAATGCGAGCATCCAAAGACCTCATAGCGGTAATGACACAGTCCCTGGGAAAGCATCTGGGGATGTTTTACCACCATCATTTCCAGAGCAATGCTCCATGAACGCTATGGGAGTTGCAAAACCACAGGGAAGCAAGGGAACAGTCAGTGGTACATCTAGTATGGATGCCATTGTGACATCATGCACGGTCAGGGATGGAGTGATTACAAGGGGCGCTATGGAAGCGGCGAGCAAGCTTGGGGCTGCTGCATTGGCAAGCGCTTCGCCTGGCCCTTCAGAAAAGTTTGAGATGAGGCTTGTGCCCGGCACAGACCACCGCAAGTGGTGGCCCAGGCAATCCTTCTGTTACAACGAAGCAAACCCAACTGCAGCAGAGATCTGTATGGCTGGTTCTGATGACATTGCCAAGGCAGCTGCCTCTGCTGAAGATGCTAAAAGCTGTGAAGCAGTTTCTGGCTCTGTCAGTCAGCGGCCCGCTGCAGCTTCTGCTGCTTGGGCAGTACGTCAGCAAAGCCTCTCTAACCCGGGAGATAGCTCACCAAAACAGGTTGACCAGGAACAATCGTTGCAGTCAGGGCTAGGAGAATCCCTGTTGAGTCTTGATGAAGCCTGGCCATCACTGCAGGATGCTGCTGGTGTCAGACAACATGAGCAGCAGCCAAAGCAGCTACTTGGACTGGCGCAGGGTGTCATGTCAGTGCAGGAGGGCGCAGAACGGAAGCTGCCACAGCAGGTGCCACTTTATGGAGGTCCACAGCTGCCAATGCAGCAACCAGTCACATCGTTTCAAGTTCAGGCTGATGTGCTTCCTGCCTCTGTCAATGCTTGCCGAGGTTCAGACCACGTCAGTCATGCGACGCTGGCCAGTGGATCCATGGAGGCTGTCGTATCAGAAGATTGCTGTAGAGAAGTGGAAGACAACAGTCACAACCAACAGGGAGGGTTGCAAGGCCCAAAGGCAATGTCACATCCTGGTGATTTGGACTGCACACAAGCTGGTCAGCACCCCTGTTCTGCACATACGCTTGAGGCTTTTCCTCAGCGGCCCGGCCAGATGCTTTGTGACTTCTATGTGAGAACAGGCTTCTGCAAGTTTCGGCAGGCTTGCAAATTTGATCATCCCATTGAGTTTGCCGTCAAGGTGAACAGTCTAGGATTGCCCTTGAGAACCCATGAGCTGGCATGTCCATTTTATGCCAAGAATGGTTCATGCAAGTTTGGGCCTAGCTGCAAGTTTCATCACCCTGAACATTGTCACTCGTCTTTGTAAGGAGGTTTGCTGCATATACAAGAAGCAAAATCAAAGTACCTGCTTACAAGTCAAGCCAACGATTTCTGCAAAGTTACAGAGAGCGACGACGTCGTGTTGCATGTGCAATGTTGAAGGCTACAAGTGTTTTCAGAATCTGGTCTCCACAGCATGGCATTGGCTGTGTTGCCAGAGCGCTCTTGTGAGTAGGCTTTCAAGGACTTACAGTTCGCATTGGAACAATCTCACTGCTGAGAGCTTTGGATGTACATGTAAAGATGTGTTTCCTCTACCAGGTGCATGCCATGCTTGTTAGAACTGTCATGTCTGGAGCCCGTCATAAGAGGGACCCGCTGCAGAATAGCCGTGCCTGCAACTGGGGACTTTGCAGACTGTGAACAAGACTTTGCTGACTGTGAACGACGGCTGACACACACAGAGTCAAGTGGTCATGATGATGTCTTCATGTCTGTGCCATTGCAAAACGCCAGCAAGGCCACTCTACCACTTACAGTACCATGCAATTGCGAAACGCCAGCAAAGCAATACAGCAGCGAAACGAGTCTGCCGTTTCTGTACTGATGAGCACACACAACGTACGTATTAGGCGTAGATTGAGACGGGAAGCAAGACTGGGTATGAGCATAATCCACTGCACTGCTTGACCGCGCAAATCGTTTTGCTGCGCTCGTTCTGCTGCAGACTGATGGCGTTCAGACTAAAGACGCCTGTGAACGTCTACACATCATGACAGGTGGGTTGAAAGGAGCTTACGTGTGAAGCATTATCCCGTGCTGCAACGCGTACTTTGCAGATGTAACCATATAGTGCATGGATCAATAGTTGTTTGAGGCTCATGGTTGGCTCTTTTAAGTAAGTCATACGATCAGTGTATGTCGGGTACTCAATACTGTGACCTATGCAGACAGCTTTGGTCTCCAAGACCTGCCGAATCATGTGCTCCACAAACTTACCAGCAGCTTGGACCCCACAAGTCAGCGCAGCTTGTTTCTGTCCAGCTCACAGCTTTACAGGAAATGGCATATACACGTTTCCCGCCGTGAGCGCCAGTGGCAGTTTGTACAGCAGAGCATTGACTTGTTGGCAAGCACCACACTGAAAGGCTGCTGCTCGCAAGACAGCAACGTCACTGTCCATTCTGACGCCCAAGTGTCGTGGGGCAGCATCAGGTGTCAACAACAGGAGCAGAGCTTGCAGTTCGAGTTAGCCCACAGCGGAGAAGCATTCCCTGCTGGGTGCAACATGGCAGACTACACAGAGAAGACTCAAGATCAGTTATGGCACAGGCTCACAGCAGTGCCCAAGTTGTCCTTTGCAACTGTCACGGCAAAGTCAGCTTCTGGCGCAGCCCCACTTCAGCTCCAGACCTTTGCAAAGCATTGTTTTGATTGCCTATGCAATGCAAGGGGATTTCTCACATTCTACATGAACGGATTGGAGGAATCATCTGAGGAGCTGGAAGATGGGTACCATGCTCTCAAGGTTTTGCATGCAGTACATAAAGGAAGAGAATATTGGGAGATTGATGGTGAGGAGTGCATTGTTACTCCCCCCAAAATTGATTTTGACAACATGCCACTTGAGGTCACAAGCATTCACGCCCAGCTTGTGAGTGAAGGCCCGCCTGCTCAACAGTATCTCAGTCCCGATGATCCAGAAGCATATTTCTATCCAGACGGTCAGGTCATACATGACTTTGCCTATAAAGGCAATGTAGACATTGATGCTTGGGTTGAGATGCAGCATGACATGGCCAACGAGTGGTATGATTACCATGTGGATGAAGAAGAAATTGATGACATGAACGATCTTGATGATGCTGCCATGGCTCAGCTCCTGGGTGCAATGCAAGGGTGACTTGAAAGAAACGACGTTGGTCTGTACTTTTGTCCTATTCACATAGACATTGACCTTCAAGATCTTGACAGTGCAGGGCCTTTGGTCTGCTCAGCCTGCTGATGTCGGTGCACTGCAAGCGCAACCATCGTCACATTCTGTTACATTCTAATACATTAAATCGGTATGTTAAGTTGAGCAGAGGCATATTGAGTGCTGTTACTTGCAGTCAAGGTGTCACATTTCATACGCATGGTACGTGCTTGCAAAGTCAACATGGTACAATTACTGAGGGGTTCAGAGGTGCATGCATTAGAGATCTCCATGTTTGTTCATTTGCCTTGGGCACAGCAATCTAGGTACACCTTGCGGTACCACAAGCTTGTAATCCTATTATCGTGAACTACCTCAGTCATCCGTGGCCACCATATTTGGCCACAGTGAGGCACTAGACAAGTAATGATTCACGTTGAACAGACTCGTGTGCCAAGACATGTGTGTGTTGCTTGTCATTTACATGGTGTGATGAGTTACGTAGTCAATTCGACCCCTGTGTAGTCTGATATCTATTGTGCTAACGCACTTTTTTTGTGTTTATCAAACAAACCTCAATGACATGCATTGCAGGGCAGGACACAAGTGGTTGCCATGAATGTCTCTGCTACTATTGCAGAGTATGTAACATAAGCTTGATGGTGTGTAGAGCAATGATACACAAACTGCGCGTGCCGTTGTATAATGCGCATTTCCCCCGGCTTCATAGGTCGAACAAAGCAGCCAGAGCCACCTCCAAAATTGGCAGACTGCTTTGTCACTGATGTAGCGATGGTGATTGCATACACACCATGGCTACACTGTAGGTCATTGAAGCTCTCAAAGACTTTGCATCTAGCCTTCAGTGCAAAAGCATTCAAGCCTGCAAGGCTGAAAGCTTCAGCACTTTGCAGCATGTTGCACATAAAGCTCAGCTCATACCGCTGCATTGATCGTATTGAGAAGCTGAGAAATTGCATTGACTTTGTCAAGGATACTAGTCCTGTCCTGTGCATACAGCCTAGAACCGAACTTGGAAACAAATTTGTCAGGATGCCACCGCATGAGTTCCCCGCGAGACCGTTTTCGCTGCTCCTCAGGGGTGATAGCACCATATAATAAAAATGAAGCCAGTTGGGCTGGGTCTTCATTCAGGTCATCCACTAGCCAAGGCACATGAGCCATTTGAATTGGTTCTGACCAGTCAGCTGTGGCAAAGGAGTGCCAGCGTGCTTCATACTTGGCGCGCCTGCTCCCCAGATCACCCTGCAGTGACAAAGCAAATGTGTCAGCTTTGATGCCAGTGCATTGGAACTGCCAATTACATGCAGCAAGTCTGTGTGTTCAAAAGGGCAGATCAAGCACTTTCTTGCTGGCAGTTATGCTTTGCCATAATACAGCTCACACTTGACAGGCTACAGACAAAGCCTGATACAGAGCAGGACAACAAGCAGCCAACACTTGCTGTCACACACAGCATGCACACCCTGCAGATGTTATTCATGTGCCGTGAGACATTGCCATCAGTATGCCATGACACTCTGCAGATGGCATGCATGGTGTATTTCATAACATAACCATGTGCATTTGGGCGTGATGCTGAAATCTCCTGCTTCCTCTGGCCACCCATGTATTCACACAACCCACGTACAATAGGGGGTTGCCACATGTCAAGTATGTTTCCATCTTGCAGAGTATGCTGTACAGTCTCTCTAGCATATATTTGACAAGACCAGGCACACATGAGCAGAGACGGTCACAAGTAACATGAGTCTCAGATTGAGAAAACGGACCAACGAAAGATACAGCAGCATTGCGCAGCCCATGCAAACAACAAGCGTCACCTTGAGAACAGCCTCCCTCCACGCCCTATCCTTGGCCTTCTCCTCCTCCAGGATCTGCCTGCTGTGCTGCGCAGCATCAAAAGCTGCCTGTTGGCGTGCTGCTTCTGCCTTGGTCTGTTCTGAGAAGTAGCTACGTGCCGCCGCAGCTGCATCACCAGACTGCTGCCGCTTGCGCTTCTCCATCTCTTGCCAGATACGCCTTGCATACGCATCTTCATCTTCGGGCGGGCCACGGCCTGGGGCTATAAAAGAGGGCTGTGCAAAGAAGCCCCCGTAGCTGCATGGAAGCAACAAGCACGTCACACCATGCCCACACTCTGCAGGGTATCAGTGACTATCTGATCTGCGCTACATAGTGGGCCAGCTGTGGAGTAAGAGATGAGCAAGGTGAAAACTATGCATCTTCATCTTCAGGCAGACTAAAGCCTGGGGCTGCAACATCTGGCTCTGCAAGGGAGGCTCAATGGCGCTAAGACAAGAACCAAATAATGACAACAGAAAAGGCTGTTGATTGCATGTTTTTGGATCTGTGCTGAATCAAGGTGATGACAAGTTTGAGGAGCACAAAGTTCTGACGATAACTTCAGAGCCTCAGGCGCGACAGCTGTAAAAGCGGCACACGCACTGATACACAGCTATAGATAAGTACTGCCGGCGCCAAGCTCATTCAGTATGTGGTCCAGCACATGCATGACAATGTTGGAGTAGGCACAAGGCACGTATGCAAGCTTGAGCGTACCTATCCCAGTCTTCTTCATCTCCACCACGCAGTTCTGCGCCTGACTCTTCTCTCAGTCTAGCCTGCCATTCAGACTCATCGTCAAGCTCATCAGGCGGACCCGAACTAGAGCCAGTATTGGCATGATGTAAGCGAGCACGCTTAGCTGGTGGCGATGGTCCTGTCGATGGCTCATCATCACTGCTGGCGTCTGAGCTAAGGCTCATGGCAGCAGCAGCCAAGTCTTGAATGCTTTGACCTTTGGCATTGTGTGCCTCCACATTGGGTGAAGGTGTGCTCTGTAGAGTAAGCAACATGTTGGTGAGTGTGAACAAAACATTGTACATTATCAACTCACTTGAAGCTTTGCAAGCTTGTTCCAGTGACAGAGGCTTCTGCAGGCTAAGACTTGACATACCTGAAGAAGGGACGCCAGAAGTGTGAGGTGCCCCTGTGCAGCTGCAAGGTGACCTGCGGTATTGCCTTGTACGTCCTCAGCTCTAGCATCTGCACCATGTCTGCCAAGGTGCGCCTGTTAGCGCACAGGTCTCCACCGATCAGTGGAGCTTGACAGAATGGTATTATCAGGGCAAGGTGCTCCGTGTTACTTTGCTCAAGTTTCATGTGACCTGCCCTCACCTCAAAAGAATGGTCACAATGTCTTCGTGGCCTGCTCGACTGGCCTACAGCAACGCAAGCTGATGTGTTCAGCAGATCTGCAGGGGTGTAAACGGATGAAGCTGAGTCGCACCGCGTGTCCGTTTACCTGATGCAAAGCTGTGTTGCCGTGGGCGTCATAGAAGTTGACATCAAGTCTCGGGTGATTTGCAAGCAGCTTCCCAACTTTGGTCTCTTTGCCTAGAGCCGCATATGTCAGCAGCTTATACTCCAGGGGCTCACTGCTGCTTTTGCTGTGCTTGTGATGCTTCTCCCTGCGTCTTTTTGGCATGACCGAACAGCTAAGCGCTACACACTCCGTGTGGACAGCTCTGATGTTGCCTTTGCATATGTGGCGTTTGTTATGCACGCACTGCTAGCCTTTACAGTTGCGTGCTCTAATTCCTGCATGTTCCATTGTGCAGAAGATACGAGGTTGCTTAGCAGATTCAGATGTGGCTGTCATGGTATACTTGTTGACACAGGACGTTGGGTAGGCACTGAAAGGAAGGAAAGGCTGTGTCATTCGTAACAGGATGTAGAGGATGAACAACATTTCATCTTTGATTGTCCAGCTTACAGTCACATTAGGAAAAAGCATGCAAATCTTTTTCAGCAAACTTGTGCAGTGCCAGGCTTCATAGCTCAGTGTGAGCCAAATGCGTGTAGGGGTTTTTTCCAGAGAACGCTTTTCTTGTAGGAAGTGTATTTTGTGTGACTAAATTCACAAGAACAGAACTCTGCCCGTTGGCCTCCAGTTGGTCCCCAGGACATTAAAAATAAACAACAATAACATCGCCAACCCATCTTCAACTTTGCAAATGTTGTCCAAAACGTGCTAACAAACATGTATGCGAATGGCAAAAGGGGGGCATGCCATCAAATGGCTATTAAAAATGGGAAGGGAAATGGCTGTCAGCGAAGTCATGGGCAAGTTTTGAGGCTCCTGCAAGCCCAACCTCACCCTTGCCCTCCATGACCAAATACAGCTCTCGGCCATTCCTATGCCTGGCCACCACCCAGCAGTCATGTGTGCCTCGAGCCACCACTTCTCTGTCATCGTCCTGAATGCACAGACATGTCACATTGAGCGCAGAGTCTGCAAATTCAAAAGTGGGATCAAAAATCATATATATGTTGACGAAATCACAGTGGGAGGATGATTTGTCATCATATACGCAGTCTATGCTGGTGGAAGGGCAGTGAGCAAACTTAGCCCCCCTATCAGGCAGCCCAAGCATGCATACAAAGCAGCCATGTGATGACAGTCTGCACAACACAGATGACTGTGAGAACTTTGCTAAACGACAGAATACACAATAGGCGCCTGGGTAAACAGTGACAAGCAGATGATAGGTGCTGATGAAGCTAGCTTGATGCTGACAGACCTGCTTGCTCATGCATTGCAGCTCAGCTCTTGCACTTGCCATCAACTCCAGTGATTCGGAAGACAGTGTGGCAACTTTGTTCTGTGGCGATGCCTGGACAGCTGTCAGCATATGATCCACATACAAATATCTGCACACAATCTGTGATGGAGTGAGGCTAGTATGCAGCTGAAGTAAACTTTGAAGCGCAATCCCGAGGGACTGTGTTTGAGCAGGAGATTGTGAACCAGTATGTGGCCTGCTAGGTAGGCGAAGCTTTTTGCAATGATTCACAAGGCGCCTCATTGCCGCGCAAGTTGCACACATTGCAAAGGCACCTTGATAAGTGTATATGCGTAGTGTATTGTGTATGTGCTGCGTGCAAGCTATGTCAAAGTCACCTGAAACCTGGGATATGGCAATGCCGCTGTGTTGCCAGTTGTTCTGAGGTGGCTTGACTGATCCTGCGAAGAGGAGCCTGGGCTATACGGGCCACAGCTTGCTGGGTGTTGCTGCTCACTGAGCCCCTGCAACACATTGTGCTATTGGTTTCACCCATGCATCATTGATGGGGGCCACATGTGTGCCAGCTGTGTCATAGCACTCATGCAGGTCAGGATGCTCTTGAGAACATTTAGTGCTTAATGTATGTTGATATCGCAACTGTTGTCCATTCACTCCCCTCATGACTCCTAAAAACAATGAAGGTAAGTTAAATGAATTCATTGATTGAAAAGTGGCTTAAGTAATAGGGCAGAGGGCTCAGGGGGGTAAGCAGACGGCAGCTCTAGGTAGCCATGTTATACAGGCGCATGGTTAATTCCCTCAGCGTATATAAGCAATGCTTGCGCTTGGAAGCTGGTCAAAACTGCAGAGGAAATAGTCAGCAGCAGGCAGCAGGCAGTCTTACTGCTGAGCGAGTAGCAGGATGACAACAGCGCTGCCCTGACAGTAGCCCAGCATTGCCAACTGCTCCTCGCCACTCTGCGGCACACGACAACAATGATGCAGCGTCAGTGATTGACATTTTGCCATGTGAGAAGTGATACGAGAAGTGACATTCAAATGACAAGCAGCACTGGGTATGGTGGGCACCTGTGTATGAGCTTAGACAGTGTGTCACTGCACGCTGACCAGCTGTCTTTCTGCCAAGAAACATTGCATTTTGTGTGCATGCACACACTCATGCTGTGCCCATACGTCAAATGCAGGTGCGGACCTGCAAGTACACTGTAGGTATGATCAGCTCCTCTGAGTTTGTGGCTGCTGTAGGCTGGGCTAAAGACAGGAATCCGGTACCACTGCGGGTCCAGGCCTTGTAGTTGTGCACTGGGTGTTGAGGCTCGCTTTGCTGTGACCTGAAACGCACATGACAAATGGCAAATTGTCCGCCGTCCTCTGAATGCAGGAGTTGAGCCTCACTTGCTGGCTGACCCAGCTGTTTGCTGTCGGAATGCTGTAGCTTCTATGCTGACTATCTTGGTCATGTTTTTCCGCAGATCGTGCCAAAATGCGCTAATTGACAATGACCCAAGTGCTTGTCGAGGAGTACTGGAATTATGTTAGCTGCATGCTTGATAGCATCAGGTCTTTGTGAGCGAGGAAAGAAACCAGGTGAAGTACCAGAGAGCAGAGGTATGTGCAGGCTCACCTGATTTTTGATGTAGCGCTAGCTAGGCGTTTGCCTATGGAGGGGCCTTGTGAAGCATGGACCAGGGTAGTTGCTGCCAGGCGGTACAGGGATGCGGTGTCCTGCTGTGACAGCGAGCTCCAGAGGCAGTACTGGTCTTGTAGCATCATGACTCCTTGTGCAGTCTGACCATCACCAAGGTCTGCTATAGTCAGTTGAGTGGCAATGCTATGTACAGCTGCACAGCACAGTAATTCCATCACCAAGGTCAGCCATACAGATGACATGGAGGCTGAGCAGCATGATGGACAGGACAAAGTTGACAGGACAAAGTTGACAAGGCAACAACAAGGCAACGACATAGACAAGGGGACAAACAAGGCGTGCATGATGCTTCCTGTTGCTAGCGCAGAAAATCCGTGAAGATGAACACATTCAGATTGGCACCTGCACTGTCATGCTGTATCATGAGTGATGAGACAATTAGATGACCGACCTGTGAAGATGTGGTTGGCAAGAGGAAGCCATGAGACGCCAGAGAGCATGCTCAGTGGGCTCTGCAACATTGCCAAGTCTTTGCTCTTGGAGCGCAGCAACCTCGCTGCAGCCTCATTCAAGACGCTTTGCAATGCAGCCTGAACGCCCTCTGTGTCAACTGCCTGCACAGCTAAGGTGGCAAAATCATCATTGTTTGTGGCAGAGGTGCCTTGCATACAAATATTGACAGGTTTTTGTACATAATATACACACAAAAAGCCATCTTGGACGCACCAGCATGGGTCGCAAAGCCCCGTGCAATAAGGTGTATTGCGTGTAAGCCAGTCGAAGAACAGCCTTCAGGCCTACATCTTGAGCATCTGTTGGAAGCCAACCTCGGTCAACCACCTGCAAAACACGTGGTCATTTCTGCCATTATAAGCATGAACTCAGCAATGAGCTCTCACCATCAATAACACAATGTCTGCCTCTGGTCTGTGAAACACCCATATGTTTCGCTCGGCCTGCATGCTGTCGCAGCCTGCATTCTGCAGCATGACACGCGGCATCAAACACGACGCTCCTTGCATGACCCACAAGAGACGACACTATGAGCGCCTGCCTCGTCAAAGTTGCCTGTGAATGTCAGCAATGCTTGTGCCAAGCCGACAACCGAGGTCTGATCGTGTATAGAGCAATCCTCAGGATGGTATGCAAGGATCTGGCGTGCTTCCTCGCCTTCTGGGTAATCGCGCTCTGCATCGAATATGCAAAGCTGGACTGGATGAAGCGTCTGCATTCCTTTTGTCGCGCTCATGTCGGCACAGTTGAATGGCGAGCACACGATGATCGTTTTAGATCGTCGCAGTCTAAAGCTGTCAGCTTCTGTTGTAGCTTCTGCTGGCATGCTCAAGCAGACTGGAAATGGCTGATAAGCTTGCAAATGCCTGTACATCGTGCTGTATGAATCAATGGCAATACAAATGAACGTAAAGCATGAACTTGTGCAGCCTGCAAGGTATCATGCCAGTTTGCCGAAGCTTACAAGCTGCCGGTTGTCATTGTCTGCAGGCCTTATGACATAAATGGAGATCTGTGATTACTGCTGTGACAACCTGCAAAGCGCTCAACCAAAGACGTCATCTCCTTCTAGCTCTTCTGGAACCGCCTCATCTTGCAAAGCAATGGCCAGCATCTCAGCTGTGAAAGTGTCCTCTGGCCGCAAGCCCAGGGCCTTGTGATAGTCCTCTATTGCTTGTTGTAGGTCACCCTGCCCAGCAGCCCATTACATGAGCACTTACTGGCGTCACAACATGCTCAACCGGGTGCAAATTGTGTACAATGGTGATGGGCATCAAGTGCTGTGTATAAGCATCATGTGGCCCAACAGCCACCCACCCGCTATTGCTTGATTGTGTAACACAAACAAAGCGTCATTGAGGTAACCAATAGCAGATACTTGACCTCACAGAAGATCCCCAATGCCAAACAATGCAAAGCCTACAACGACAGCGCAACAAATGCACGCTAGACGAATTCAGTCTCATGAGCCAGCCTGTTTGCCAGGCACTACACAGCAGTACTTTCTTTGCAGGATCCACTGCTTCAAGATAACATAAAACAGATGTACCTTGAGGTGTCGTGTAAAGCCGAGGGCTGCATATGTGCCAGCTTGACCAGGGCACAAGCCTAACGCACGCTCATACACCTGAATGGCATCATCCCACCGCTGCTGCTTCCTGTAGCAATGCCCAAGATTTACCACTAAGGACTCCCAGCCTGCACATCACACATGCTTCAGCATCCATGCCCTCTCAGCACAATGCTGCTGACACAGATTTGGGAATCAAGAGCACAGGCCATAAGCAACAGCAGCATATGTACGTATGATGGGGATTGGGTGGGGGGAGTATCAAGAGCAGCAGCAAATTAATTGTGCAATCAACTCATGACAGCTGATGTTGACCCAACGCTACTGGGTTGCTGCTGACCTGCTCTAACTCGACAACTCTCAGCAAAGCCCACCTCGTGTTTGTGAAAAGGATCTTCCCTAGCGTCTAACATGTTTGTGTGAGTGCTAGGACAGAATGCAGCACTGTCAGGAAAATTCAGATGTTGCATCAAACAGGAGTCAAGTGCAAAGGCAGGAGCGTACTGACCAGCATTGAGGCGGCCAGGTACCAGCTCCAGGGCTCTCAGCAGCCACTGCTCTGCGGCTGAATATTGCTGGTTCTTGTACGTCAGCACTCCCAACTCATTACATGCCAAGGGATCCGAGGGACATACCTTGTGCGCCTACACTAAACCAAACATGCCATTGGGAGTGCAGATTACATCTATCCAATGCACATGATGTCACAAGTAGCAAGTTGCCATTGGGAGTGCAAATTACATCCATCCAACGCACATGATGTCACAAGCAGCAACTTGCCATTGGGTGTGCAAATTACATCTATCCGACACACATGATGTCACAAGCAGCAACTTGTATCTATCCATGCAGATGATGTGACAAGCAGCAACAGCTTAGAGCCAATCTAAACACACTTGAACACCAGGCTCACAGCTTGCAGCTATCAGCTTGGCATCAGTAAAATCTGAATAACAGATTGATTCTGGCTGCAAAATCTCACATAGACTGCAGGAGGAAGAAGCTGCTTTGAACTAAACTAAACTACACGCAGCAGGTAAGATACCTGCAAAAACATCTGCTCTGCCAGGTGCAGGTTGTTCATGCGCTGGTACTCCATGCCCATGCCTGTCAGAGGCAAATGCAAACCGGGAAACAGGCGAGCTGCTGTTCTGTAGGCTGCCATGGCCTGGAAGACACAGCACACGACTTGTGAGCCATGATGGAGTATCGTGCATCATGTTGGCAGTACATTGCTGCGTCCTATGCTGCATAAACTCAGCCTACAGCTTGACAGCAGCCTCTATAATGCAGAAAGATATGTCATCGAGGCTGATGTTGAGCATCTGCGCCACCAGCTGCTGACACATCAGGGGCATTTGACAGTTCCTTTCAGACCATAGCAGGCGGCTGCAAGATCAAGTCTTATATTGGACTTAAGTTGCAGCACATGTTGGGTGCAAAAGCCCAGTTTCATACCTGATCACTCTCATCTTGGAATGCAAAGGCATTGCCAAACCCAATCCAGGCAGCTGCAAAGCTGTTCTCTATGGTTGTGGCCTTGCCAAAGTATCGCCTAGCGCTATCATACTGCTGGGTACACAGGTAGTAGCAGCCCACAGCAAACCAGGACAGGGCTCGCTCTGGATATTCCTCCACAAGTCTGCATGACAGGCATGACAATTTAACAATCTTGAGATAGGGAGCAAGGGTTTGTGGGCGCTGATGCAGTTGCTAGCATGATCCTTACAGCCAGGACAGCCATGAAACTCTGCTTTCAACTTGGCATACTTACATGCACTACACAGTCTGTACTTGCATTAAACAGCTGCACGCTGTAGCTGTCTTGCAACTTCTGCCATGCACTGCACATGTGAACAGCCAAAACGATTGAGGACAATGACATCAAGGCAACACACGCTTACTTGTGTGCCCTGCGGAAGAGCTCATTCTTCTTGCGCAGTTCCAAGGAAGCTGTGATGTGGACAGGATATACTTCAGTGGCATATGGGTCATTCTCCAACAGGCTGGACGTCAGCGTGTAGCAGTCCTGCAGCAATTGCATGTTGTGAGGTGCGCTTTAGGGCTCAAGCTTCTGCGCTATGCACATCCTGCAAGCTAGAGAGATAACGTACAAACAGTGCAGCTGCCTTGGCTAAGCAGCAAATTCCGGTGCACTGTCCCGCAAATAGGAGAGTAACCTCTGAATGCCATCACATCCATGAAAATTTGACAGTTTTGTTGTAAAGCTGCAATTTCCACTGATCTCTGAAAGAATTCCCAGGTAACTGAATGCAGGTATGACACAAGGCCTGACCTGATATGCCCCTACATGGTAGTACCATTCTGCCCTGCAAACCAGCACGTCTACATTTGCCCCCAAGCCACACCCAGATGGCTCCCGCTCTGCCTCGTGCGAGACTGAGCCAGGCGTGGTCATGTGCGTGTCTGAAGGGCTCTGCATGGGGGTAGCGGTGCCCATCCTGGTGCGGTCGTATGCCTGTATCAAGCACACCAGCAAGTTGGCAATACATGTCTTGCATGTATGCCATATCCAGCACTCATGCAGCCATGTCCATGAGAGCGCAAATCTTGGCTGAGGAAGCTTAGGAGGGCATATGCTGCCACATCTGCACTGCCATTGGACGATGCACAGGGATGCACAAGGCGCATCAAGACAGCCGCGGTGCCTAAAAAGTTGTATGGGCAACTTGAAGGGTGTGCTTGCTCAGCTGGATATGTGAGACCAATTCTGTTCTTGTTACAAAAACGCTCGTAACCAACAGTAAAACACAACAGATTTTGTATGAGCCTGTATGACGAGTACCCTGTGTTGTCCTTGTCTGCAGACATCAAGCAACATCAACCAGTGCAGCACGTACTGCAGAAGGAGTTCTTTGCACCATGGCAGTTGCATGTTCCTCCTCTGATCCTGACTGTTCAGGGTCATCAGCTGTAGGCCGCTCTAGCTCCTGCAGCGTCTCTTCTATGCTACTCTGCTGGTCATACTTCTTACACTTAGCCCTGCAATCAGGCACTCACTAAGGCTTTGTCACTGATGCTTGTGTGTCGCACCTGTGACAAGGTTCATTCAGGCAACTGAAGCATGGGTCTACCAGAGCACTGCACAGTTGGTGGCAATCTGAGTGGTCCAGTTGGCATGCAGACTTGGCACAGGCAACTGGATGCACCAGGAACATGGTCAGAGTCCTTACTGGTACAGCAGCGAAAGCCATCTGTCATCGATGCTGAAGTTCAGGCCTTGTCGCAACCGTGCCTCTTCATCAGCTGTGAGCATGTGATTGTCAATCAGGATCTGCAGTACAGACTTGTTGCTGGAGATTTTCAATATCTTTGCAAACAATATATGTGAACAGATGCAGATACATATCAGATATCAGCCCTGCATGACAACACTGTAAGAGATGTTGCTGCAGGTTCCATTGCAAGGGCCCACAGAAGCTACACCGCAAAACTCATTGTGCCACGGGCAAGCTCATTGTCCGGTTTGGTCACCTGAAATGCTTCGTAGCAAAATGGGTCAGCCTTGAGTGCCGCCTGGTACCACTTGACAGCACGCCCATGGTTCTCTAAGGCATCGTAAACTTTGCCGCGCAGAAGGCTGAGGGCAGAATAGTAGCTGATCTGCTTGCCGGAAGTGTCAGGATCATGCTGGTCCTGAAATGATGGGTTTGTGCTCAATTCTTGTCCACCTTGCTGCTGTGCAACAGGACAATCAAGCTGCGTCTGGACATATGCAGAGGTGTCATGAACATACGCATGTTTGCAAATTCATTCTAGTGCACAGGAGTCTTCTGCATACAAGCAGGCATGACAATGATGTATGCAGCTGTAGATGTAGCTGCCTTTGTTTCCTGTGCAGACCTGCATGTCAATACTGTCTAAGCTGTCCTCCTCCCAGCCGCCTACCATCATGAGGCATTCCTCCCACTCTCGACATTCCACCAGGCACTTTGCAGCCAAATATCGAAACCTTACATCTTGCTCTATTAGGTCTGAGCCTTTCAGCAGCGTCAGAGCCCGACGATACTGCTTGTCCATATAAAATGCCTGAAAAGACGTACCCGTTGCCTGATAGAACATTGTGAAACAAAACATGGCTGCTACTTGTCTCGCAAGCCTCTGATCAGTACGAGGGTTCGCTTACCTGAGCGAGCGTGAAAAGATCAGCAGGTGCGCCGGACAAGCTGACCAGCTTATCGGCATAGAAGATCGCCGAAGCGTATAGGTGCTTTGATAGGCAATCATGCACGAGCAACTGCAAGCGTTGCACATGCTTATGGTGCATGTCTTGGCAAAAGAGCAAGGCCCGCTAGGATCCTCAATCAATTGTCCAATGCTCTGCAAACCAAACACTCTTGCCTTTGCGATCGTCGATGCACAGTGACAGCAGGCTCCCGTCGCAAGAGCTCGCTTCACGGGCAAAGCAAGTCTGTTGTAGCGTACGTGCGTAGCTGTCTTGCATGCTTCTTCTTGTGACCTGGCTTTGACTTTGTGACAGAGGTCAGAAACCGTTTGCGCAGCGCGAAAGTCATTGCATCTGAGTCGGCATCGACTGTGCTCTGCAGGAAATCACATCTGACAAAGTTTTGAGCTTTTAGACGTTCCATGCCAATCAGTGCTCCGACTGTGATCCGGCAGGCCTGGTTCTTCAGTAGCACCTTATTGGGCCGCAGACAAAGCTCCTTTGTTCAAAACATTGCAAAAAGAACATTGCGCCAGAAGGTAGTTCCATTGCCGTCTGCGCGTTGCTGTGCAACGTCGTCCTTAGAGCAGGCTGCATCTGAGCAGTCAAGGTCCAGGTAAGCAAACACCCGCACTGGCTGTAATAAAAGCTCCAAGCTCGACTTCTTATTCCATGAATTTCCAGGTGGGAAGGTGGACGAGCTGCACCAACCAATTCTGGTGCTATGGATAGTATCGATGATTCCGAAGACGCATGCAGGCTTGTGGTCAATTCGCACTTTGACTCCGGCAATATAGAGGTTTGTCAACAGCAAAGTTGCAGCGCAGCCTGAGCAGAACATGCTGTGTCCTCAGTCCACATTGCACCACATCTCCTTTTGCGTCAGGTTGTCGATGCCAGCGATCCTGGCAACATCCAGTTGAGAATACACGAAGACCCTTTCTGCGAGACTGACGGGCGTGCCCACTTTCAGTAAGCCGGCCTGCATTCGGAACTGAAAGGACCTTTTGAGGCAACATTGGAAGGCATTTGGCCGAACTCTATCTATATCATAAGCCGAGTGTGTCATACTCGGCACAGGTGGTTTCATTTTAGACTGACTGGTGCTCGGAATCAGGAGCTGAACCTGCACTTGGCTAATGCTGGCAAAGCCAGCTTTCCCCATGCATGGTCAGGCTACCAGTCTTGTGCCTCATATGACCGTCAGCATTGGTTCAGAGTTCCCACAAACTATGATGAGTCTTCAGGCACCTTGAGCATTCAACACAAACCAGAGCAGGTCAGCCTGACCTGCAGTTTGCCACACAATAGGCTGCAGCATCTTGTGCTGAACACAGCACAATGTGCAGGACGCTGTTTACTATGCCTATTTTGCACCATACTCATATGAGAGACACCAAGATCTGATAGCTAAATGCATCAGCCACAAGGCAGTGCGTTTGGAGGTTCTCGGAGAGACCCTGGATGGTCACGACATAGACCTGCTACGCATTGGTAAGAGGCATTGCAGTGATGACCAACCAAATACAGACCTCAGCTGTTGCCTGCAACACACTAGTGGCCCAGTACCTGACAGCTTCTGCCAGAGAAGGCAGCTTTTGGCTGCATCTTGCTTCAGCATTGTGGCCATCTCATATGTGACTGCAGGTCAACCTGGCAAAGGCAAAAGGCGTATATGGATGATTGCTCGTCAGCACCCTGGTGAAAGCATGGCAGAGTGGTTTGTAGAAGGTATCTGCACATTCTGACTGGGTCACATGATCCTGCTCGTGCTCTGTCTTTCCTTTGCCACTCTTTTACATGAACAATTGCTGACTTTATGCTTCCTTGAGCAAGCAGTCCTGCACTGGATCCTGAGCAAGTGTTGCTTGGCACTGCAAACATATGTTCTGGATGTTTGATCACCTGTATTTGTCGCCAAGCTTGTCACCAGTGCATGTCATACATGCATTATGGTCGCATCACAACTGACTGCTTGATCCTGGCCAGTGAGCAGCAGCCAGTCGAATGCTGACACAACAGCAGCACAAAGACTAGTCATCGTTTGCCAACACATGCTTGTGCTGCTGCTGTGTCAGCATTCAATTGGCTGCTCAGTTGCCAGGATCAAGCAGGCAGCCACAATCTGGCGTCCCCTCGGCCAAATGCCTGCTGCATGTCAGACTCAGCACCCTATTTCTTTTGTGATGAAGGCTTCTTAGAGCGGCTGTTGGACAGTCACAGCGCACTTGCACGGCATGCTCTACAGAAGGCTGTCTTCTATGTTGTGCCCAACATGAATCCAGACGGCAGCTGGCGAGGGCACTTACGCACCAATGCAGCAGGGGCCAATCTGAACAGGGAGTGGGCTAAGCCCAGCCTGGAAACTAGCCCTGAGGTGACTGTCAGCATCTGTCAATGTTGAATGGTGTCTGTCAATGTAGAATGTAGTCACAACCCAGTGCCAACTTCCCGTTATTCCGCTTTGATAGGTGCCTTTGCTTGTGTGCAAACACGTACAACTGCGAATGCAGCTGACATCATGCATCGTGCTTGCTACAATGCAGAATGAAGGGCTGATTGGTGACCCTTCCTAAAAGCTTTGGGCAAGCTGTAGCAAACAATATTTTGCATCCCAACACCTGTTGATGCATAGATGCCAGCACGACGCCTGTCTTACAAGAGAATTGTTTGCGATCAAATTGCACACGTCCTTCAGGTTTACCATGTGCGCAACAAGATGGACAAGGTGGGGTTAGATATGCTGCTAGATATTCATGGCGATGAAGAGCTGCCATACAACTTCATCAACGGCAATGAGGTGAGGCAAGCATCATGTTGCGGTGACTGGTCTGCTGTCGGGCTGCCATATACCCACTTCTTATGCCCCAAGCTCAGTACGCACAGGCTTGATTTGCTTGACAATGCGGTCCTGTCTGCTGCAAGTGGTTTCTGACACTTGATCACCAGTGATGCAGATCCTGTGAGCATGTCTTGAAATGGCACCACACGGACCTGCTGCTGCCCTGTGATGCCTGTGTTGGCAGATGCATCGACAGCCGCTGCCAACCTTTCCCTACATGTCTGATTTGGCCTGTGCAGCATTTTAAACACATGCATGACTGAAATTTCCAGGCTGATGTGGCCAATGACTGCGGTTGATATTGCTGATGCTCAGCCCCAGTCACACACATTGTTCTTGTACTGTGAAGGGCATTCCTTGTTGGGGAGAGAGGCTGGCCAAGCTGCAAAAGACTTTTGTAGAGTCCTTTAAGAAGTCCAGCCCGGACTTCCAAAGTCAGCATGGTTACGCCATAGATGAGCCAAATCAAGCAAACCTGAACATATGTGCCCATGCAGTAAGTCCTGCTGTTCTCATTGCAGCCTGACTGATAATAGTGGACCTCAGACCAGTTCTGTGACACAAGCATGTGCCGTGTAGTTGCAGAATACTGTGATAGTGAATACAAGTCTGTATCTGTCAGGAGATATGGGACCAAGTGAGCAAGCATCGCTACACTGGCCACATTGGCAAGACGTGCAGCAATACCTCTTCCCCTATATCGTACTTGGCTGTTCATGTTCGTTGTACTATGACGACAATCCTGCTTGTACACTGCAGTGCTTGTGTTCAAAGGCTCGCATACTGTGTGCTATGTCAGCCAGCATCCTGACCTGTGCTTGTACTGTGCCATGCCATGAGGTAGCCTGCTTGAGCACACACAATGTCATGGCAGTCACTTCAGTGGTGGACAGTCCCAAGCATCAGTAGCTGGTCTGGTCTGCAGATTGGTGATAGGTTCAAGACCCTGTCACTGACGCTGGAGATGCCCTTCAAAGACACAATTGAGAATCCTGATCCTGTCCAAGGCTGGTCTCCTGGCAGGACAAAAAGCTTTGGTGCTTCCATTCTGAATCCCATTGTGGACACTGTCCCCTCTTTGGACGGATGATGATATGTTGCAGTTCACCAAAAGCTGTTCACAGCGCGTGCATTGCTTGTACCCGACATTCATTTGTCCACTTTTCTAGTTTATCATACCATTGTGTGACATTTATTCGCAGACACGTGCACATTGTCGAGGCTTACCATTCCTCATCAGCTGCAACCTATTGCTGCTGCATGGTGTCTGTGTCATGCTGCGCAAGTGTCACATTGAGAATCAGATGACCACCACAGACAAGGTCCAGCATATCAACCTCACTGAGGTAATAATTTACGCCTGTTCAACTGCAACCTTGAGGTGTGTTTAAACGTTAGCATAGTCTCCAATGCGCAAGCCGATAGTCATCCAGCAACCCTGCAGCATCATGTACACCACCATCAGCAGGATTCAGCAGACACAAATGCGCAATACAAACCAAAGATGAGCATCTGGACAGGCAATTATTCCATGTACCTTGTAAGGCCCTTGCGTCACATGCTCCAGGCAGAATGTGAAAGTGTGAGAACGCTTGGCAGTAGTCATTCCTGCTGAAGGCTGTGAGGTGACTTGAACAGCCTGGACTGCTTTTGTGCCGACTCGTGTGCTTGGGAAGACCATTGGAGATGTGGCCTGTAACAGCAGCTACTGCAGCATCTTGCATGACTGACAGGACCATGCAGGGAAGGACTCTCAGCTCAGCAAGTATCATAATGGATGCAGTGTACAAAATGTACCTGCCAGCTTTCACAATTGATCAGAGGCTTGTAGTCCTGTGACTGAAGCATGCTGGTGAATTCTTCCAATGAGAGCCACTCTTCTTTGCCATGCCAGCTTCTTGCATGACTAGGCAATGGCTGCACAGAAAGGCAGGCTTAAAGTTTGAACACAAATCAGTGTATGCATTAGTCTTGCTGAGGTCGAGTTGCTAAAGCTGACTCACTGGACCAGTCACCATTTCTTCACATCCATAGGGCTTGCTGAATAGAAATGCTGTCTGAATGCCTGCTGCCCGGTCTGGCCAATCATTCAGTTGCAAAGCATCCAGCTGAGCAGCAATTGCTGCAGTTGGAGGGAGCAGGTGAGAGGGCCTGAACCAGGCACACAGCAAACATGATATTTTGACAATACAACAGTGCGAAAATTGGTGTGCAACATGCGATGTTTTGTGGGCAGCTACTGAAGCCACTTTCCAGCTTGAGCTTACCTCCTATTATGCAGAGGAGGTGGAGCACCCTTTTCGTTGACAAACTTAGAAAAGTCTCTTGCTAATTCAGCACCTGAGATTCAACGCACAAGACTTTCGCATTGTTCTGATGCTGGAGAGTGGTTGGCTGCGGGAATGGCGTGTGCTAGCAGCAAAGTCTAGCAGTGCGCACCTGGGTCGGACTCTCGCGTTGCACGAACTACAGTGCGCGCGCGAGTCCGGCTGACATTGGGCACAGAGCGATGGACCACCGCTGAAAAGTTGAGTCTTGTCGCTGATGCCCCGCGAGCTTCAGGACGCAGCTGACAGAGACAGCAGCACTGCAGCATGTATGTTCACGGGGCTACGGGTCAGCACTGCTGCTCGTACAAGACCCTGCCATGCAAGAGGTGTATGGTCACTGTTGCAGCGCAGGCTCGCGCAGCAGCGGTCACGAACAGCACTCACGTCGCGTCTAGCAACCGGTCCTGCCGTGCATGTTGACCGATGACTAAGGCAATCCTGAAAGTTGCACTGGGAAGTCATACAATTTGCTGCAGCCAGGCTGCAGCCATTTGTCAATTGCATCGATGGTATCACCGCATGCGGGTATTTAGAAGTTTTGTACACTACTGCAACAACATATGCTTACTTTTGATTGTTTGGCATGCAGCAATCAGCTTTGCACAGGCAGCGGCTACAAGGGCTGAGGACAATAAAATAAAGATGATACTCCTACTGATAGGAGAATACTGCAACCAGCTTCAGGGCTCAAGCTCCAAGTAGCTGTCATACGACAGATCAGCGAGGTCAACTTGCTGCTGCTTGCTCCTGTGCAACTGCATATAACATGGTCAATATAAGACATCTGAGTACCACCCACTGAATCTAAATGTCCAAGCAGGCAAATCATAAGGTACAGAGCCAGACTCTGCCCCTGGATATGCCATTCAAGGACATAGAAACATCTGCTACATCTCACCTGCTGTATAAAAGCCTTGCATGGCAAGTATGGCAGCTTCAAGCAAAGCTGCCCGCTGTCCTGGGACAGCAGTGCTGAAGCACCCTCTGCAGAGACTGCAAATGGAAGCTGGACATCCAATGGCTTGTAGCCTTGCATGGCAATGTGCAGATGGTTGCTGGCAATCTCAGCTACAGCTTCTGCTAGAGTTGCTGATGGTGAGGCATGCGGAAGGTCAAGTGTGACCAAAATGTGCTCTACGGGCCTGCCAATGTAGTCCACAGCTGAAGTCAGCTCCAGCAAACCTACAAGAACACACACCTTTGTAATGAGGTGCAAGAGATATTGACGGACTCAAAGGTCTCACGTCATGTCTCAGCAGTCCTGCAAACATAATTAGCACATGCAGCTCAAGCATGGAACATGCAGACTGAGGCTCTGGAGCAGTATGTATCACTTGAGCCCTGTTGAACTTTAGTAAATCAGTAAACTGCAGCAATTCTGGTAACAAAGGACTGCTTTACATAGGATTCAATGCACATTATCAAGATGTGACTTTGCTTGGCTTGCACATGATCTTGCAAATGCACACCTTCTGGTCTGCCAGATGGAGTAGCCACAGCAGGCTCTCTGTCTGCCTGCTTAGCAAAACAAGGTTCTTGGCTTTTCTGCGCTTGAATGGAGCTGGTGGCAGTCTGTGCTGAGTCTGATCTGACTTTGTTCATGCCTTTTGGAGGACCAGGCACAGTAATTGGCCGCCGCTTAGTCAGCAAAGGGAATTCAGGATCTTCAACCACATCACCCATGTCTGTCACCAGCGATTTCTTCTTCATGCGCATGATCTGCTTTGTGATGCGATCTCCCTTGTATGGCATCTTGGGCAGCTTGTACTTGGGATCCAGAGTGGTCTTTTTCTGCTGTTGAATCCACCCCATGCTGAGGGAAATGATGAACACTTTGAACTGTCTGCATACAAATCACAAATCACTCAAAGTGTTGGAGCTCCTGAGGCACATCTTCACACGGGCGTCCTTAGTCAACACCAAAGGAAAATTGTTGCAATGTCTATGACAGGTTTGTGTGCAAGCTGAGAAGGGCAATAAATTGTGCTGTTTGCATGCAATGACCAATGCAGGATTCAGAGGCAGTGCAGCGCTTTTTACGGATACTTGTGATGCCAAAGGTCCAGCCTGATGCAAAAGGTGTTTACCTGAAAGCCTTGGCCTGCTTGAGTGCCTCATCATTGAACACAACATCATACACAGTGCAAGGCTCTCCTTGCTTGTCATTCTCAGGCTTGGTCTCACCCAACGAGAGTGGCAGGTTTAAAGCTTCAACGTGTTGCTGTGCATCTGACATATCAGCTGATTCCAAAAATGTCTTGGCTTCATCAGGAATCTGCAGATAGTCAGCTGCATTTCGCCTCCACTCACAAGCACTGCCAGATATTGTTCTTGAAGTGATGCTGTGCAAAATGCCTGTACCTTGCCATCAGACCATCCGCCAGCCATTGGAACCTTGTCAGACCCACAAATGTTGATGAAGACTTTGCGCTTGTCCTGATCAGTGGTTTTGACAAC
>JAABUP010003647.1_pt1 | contig 26919 bp, 36 predicted proteins | sample 5559201 | NCBI WGS metagenome assembly JAABUP01 (sample SAMN10711887, study PRJNA513373) | rock metagenome | isolation source: Antarctica rocks | place: Antarctica | reverse complement strand
GCGTGCCAAGCTGAAGTCTGAGAATGCACATGCTTACATCCAAGAGGACACATCAGCGAGCTCTCCAGGCCAGGCCAAGCACATCACAGCTGTGAGTTCATCAGCTAGGCTGCCTGTACAGAGTCTCTTTTTGCATGCCATTTGCCTGCACGTCAAATGATCATGTGCCTGCACGGGGGACTATAGGGCTCAGGTCTGAAGCATATGGCATACCTTGCTGCACTGCATGCCTTCTGTCCTGTCTGGCACTACCTTAGTACCGCACCTGCGGCCTGTCACACCAATCAACACCTTGCAACTTTGTACAAGGTTGGGTGATGTGCAGGACAATGCAGACAGTGAGACGGTGCTGCCAAGGGTGCCTTTCAGCGCTTGCCTAGCCAAGTGGGCTGGGGAGGAGGTCATGGCGGACTACTTCAGTGCTGCTGTGGGTCACAAAACCCAGGCTAAGCGCTTCAGTAGGATAGCCAACTTCCCTCCTTACCTCATGCTGCAAATGAACAGGTAAGCCTTTGATGGCAGCTACTCCTGAGTGGTTTGTGTGGTCACTGGCGTGACTAATCAAACAAAAGCCACACTGCTTCCACTTCTGATATGCAATGCAGTGGCCAACAATTGACAAAGTCTATGCGCAAAAGCTGATGCTGGGCCTACACAGCAAGGCTGGTTGATGCGTGCCCTCGAGTGTGCGCATGAGATCATCCTGTGCATATCAGATCGTTCTGTGCACATCAGATCATCCTGTGCACATCAGATCCTGACACAGTCTGCAGGAAAGAGTGCTGACTATGTGACACTCAGACTGCTTTAAAACATCTTTTGTGCCAACCAGCTGTATTGTTGAGACTGTCCTGCTCTGCCGCCTGCAGATACTTTGTGACAGAGCAGTGGGTGGCAAAGAAGCTGGAAGTGTTGGTGGATGTGCCTGAGCAGGTGGACCTGGAGTGGCTTAGAGGCTCAGGCCCTCAGCCACATGAGCAGCTGCAGCCTGAGGAGCCTGCCACTTCTTCTCAGGCTGGAGGTTTGGGTGCATTAGCGGCTGCAGCAGGTACAACTGTTCTTGACTTGATGCTGCACAGTGTGCATAGCAATCTCCAAAAAAAGCAGTTGTTGCATGCTGGTGGTGGCGGTTGGCAACATAGCTCTTGCTCACAAACTAGATGTAGCATCTCCAAAATGAATCTGAACTTGCAGTTCAGTATGTCAGTATATAGTATGCTTTCACAGCAGCTACCTTCAAAGCACAGGCTGTGTCTTAGGCTGCGTTGAGCGTCACTATTTGCATGACATGCTATCTGTGTGATCTGGTACCAAGCAACTCAGGCTGTGAACCTGCATGTACCTCAATCTGTTTGTGTGTCGTGAAGCTGAGCAGCAGCAGGCCAGTGTACAGCCAGACCCTGAGATTGTGAACCAACTGGTGGGCATGGGCTTTTCTGAGAACGGCAGCAAGAGAGCAGCTGTTGCCACTCAGGTACAACCAACCAACCCTGCAATCTGGCTCCGCAGCAGCGTTTGCCTTCCCTGCTGTCGGATCTGTCTGTATCATTGCCATCTGAGCTACAGGGCATTTTGCATGCTGTGGGTACACCAAGCTAATTATGTGAGCCCCATGTTGCTACTGAGCATGCTACCCAAACAGCACGTACATCACAGGATCAAGCTGAGCTCCGATGGATGTGTGCAGCAACTTCAAGAGGCATTCTTGTGACAATATAAAAAGCAGACCAAGGGGCAGTTTTGAACTGCTTTGACTGTTTGGGGCGCTTACCTGTCTAACAGTGAAGGAAGTGTGTCTACAAGCATGCTCAGAGGATAAGTATGATTTGCAGCTAATATGACGGGGCATGTGATGCAGAACATGGGCACTGAGGGCGCAATGGAGTGGGTGCTGGGCCACATGGAAGATGCCAACTTCAATGAGCCTATGTCACAGCCATCTGAGACAGCTGCACCCGCCCAAACATCAGCCCCAGGCTCAGCATCAGCAGGGCCAGCAGCAGACCCAGAGACTGTGATGATGCTTGTCAGCATGGGCTTCACAGATGCTCAGGCAGCTGCTGCTTTGAAGGTCGGCATGCTGTGCTGTCTTCTAGGCACTTTGCTTGAGTTGCGCCTTGGCTTTTTGTACATCAGCACATATCTGTCCTCTGCGCTTGTCAACTTTCATGGACGCTGCAGTGTTTATGCATGATGCATGCATTTACCCAAAAAACAATTTATCGATGTCTGTATTGCCAAGGTGGCAGCAGCAACATGCAGATCACAGCATTTCACAGTTGATGTGGCTTTTACAGGCATGCCATGGAAGCCTTGAGCGTGCTGCTGACTGGCTGTTCAGCCACGCTGATGATCTTGATTCTGCGGTTGCTGCTGTCAGTGGTGCTGCTGCACCAGAAGCAGCCACCTCCACTCAAGGTGAATTGTGATTTTGTAATTCACCTTGTGAATCATGTGTAAATCATCTTGTGTGAATATTACCAAAATCAAGATATGCAAGGCTGCATAATGTACAGAAAGCAGACATGCACCTTTGTCCCAGACCTGCATGCTTCATAAGTGTCCACTGTCAGCATTATACGGTTTGCTCTGCCATAGTTTATAGCCTGTTTGTCTTGTTTAACGCTCATTAACGTCAATGAAAGATGCTTGGGACGTATGACCAGTATGCCTGGCTGCTTTGGGATTGCAACTGAGCTGCACTTGGTGATTGAATGGAGCCTGTCTGAGTATGGTGCAGATGCTGCACCATCCAAGCTGGATGACGGTCCTGGACAGTATGAGCTGATGGGGATTGTGAGTCACATGGGCAAGAACACAGCGTGCGGGCACTATGTCTGCCACCTGAAGAAGGGCAAATGGGTGATCTACAATGATGAGAAGGTTGCCATCTCAGAGAACCCGCCCCGGGATCTGGCTTACATGTACCTCTTCAGACGAAAAGATGTGCCTGAGCAGTAGACATATTACGGCTACTAGACGCCCGCTGTACAAAGTCAACATTGCGATCAAAAGCTGAAAGGTCCAATGATGACAGTATTGCGGTGTAGAATCATTCAGGCCTATTGAATCTTGCAGCTGAGGCTGCATGTAGAATGATGTGCTAAGTGAAGCAACATGCCCTATCTGAGCAGCAATTGTAGCTTACATTGCTGAACAATGCAAACAAGGCGTATTGACTGGCGACAGTCAACATAACAGTGCTGACAATTCCCAAAGCACAAACGATACAATTGTACAAGAGGCATTACTATACACAGCATGATCAAGCAGACCCTATACCATGGTGAGCGGCTGATTCAAATCAGTACCATTGGCAGTCTGCAGCATGCCACCATGCTGCAGTGTGACAAAGGCATGCTTTGACAAACCCGCTGAGCGTCCTTCCTTTTCGAGTAATTGAGGAGGCTCATCAAGGGGCTCGTCAGTCAAGTTGAAGGTACAGCAGTGAATGCCAAAACTTCTTTGTGACTTAGACATCCTGCAGACAACCAATACCTCCATTGTCATGAGCAGCTACTCATGAAATCAAGTTGACCTGTATTGCCTCAGAGTCATACAGTAGAGCAGTACATTGTCAAGGAGCAGACCAAGCATACAAAAGAAGCTGATACCGTCTGACACATTTGCACTGATGCTTGGCATAAGCAGCCTGCCCAAGCGCAAACCCACAATTGCAGACACATGCTCTTCTTGCCCACCTGATGAATTTGCACTGCTTCTGAGGGGTTGACGTGCTGAGCCTTCAGCATCCACTGAGGAGTGTAGGCGCCAATGGGGATAGCAGATAAGTCAAATGGTCCATACTTCTGTCCAATCTCCTTGAATACACCACAGTAGCCAGTATCACCAGCAAACCAGAAGCGCTGTGCAGCACCCATGACAGCCCACCCGCACCAAAGACTCTTGCATCTGTCACTGTTACCTTTCCTGGAGCTCCAATGCTGCAAACAAGATGTTCTTATGAACGTCTCGACTTTGAACAGTGCTTTTGCAACTTCAATTGCCATGTGCCATACACATACATCAGTGTCTTGTATGGTACCTGGCTAACATGCTCATGGAAAGCATGTCCATCTTGAAGCATCCGTTCCATGCACTCACGGCAAGCTTGCCATGCAGTGTGCTGATTACCTTGGAGTACTCAAACAACGACAAACTTTCAAAGCTACGACGGTAAGGGTTTGCTGTTGTCAACAAGCTCAAACAGTTGATCAGCACAAAACGACACCTGAGCTGGTACACAGGCCAGGGTGAGGGGGGAGCCAGGGTGCTGCACTTCCTGCCACCACCCCAGCTCATGCACATTCTGCACACCGCACCCCTTGAACCATTCGGACAGCCCCAGAGGCACATACCTGCATGACATTTGTGCAGTCAGAATTATTCCATGACCTGTCACTGAAGTCCAGCATTGCCCATGTCTGCCATGTTTGCCAGACAGACAGCTGCAGACACACCGACACATGTGTAAAATTTGCAGAGGAAACAGGTTTTGGAACTCCCTGATGAGTTCCAGCCCAGAACACAACATTTGACCAACAAATCCGCTGCTTCTGCATTTGCGACAAGGTTAGCTAGTATAGGCATGTGCATGTTCTCACCAAGCAAGGTCCTTCCCAAAGCGCTTGTGCAGGTGCATGACGCTATTATAGTCCAAATGGTCATAGTGATTGTGGCTGATGACCACAAAGTGGATGTGGGGAAGCTTTGGATCATCCAGCTGCAGAGCTGGCTGAACCACCCGTCTGCATGATGCATACTAGAAGTGAATAGTCTCCAACTTCAAGTCCATCAGCAGCCATCACCCTTGCTTTGCTGTGTCAGCAATATCCAGCATGCAGCTTTGAGAAGACCAAAGCATTAGAACTGGTACCTCACAAATCATGCTGGTGCAGATGCAGAGCAAAACCCACATGCATCAATACAGACTCTGTGCCTTCTTCGCATATGACATAAATACTTAAGCTTGCTTTGTAATGTGCAAAGGGGGATGCCCGTGGAGAGGGACAGCATACTTTACTCCGCCCATCCACTGTACAGGGCTGCAGCGCTGGGAGAAGATAGGGTCGGTGAGGAAATTCACTCCCTCCATCTGTACTAAGCAGCTCGCATGTCCTAGCCATGTTGCCTGTACAGCATTACCTGCATGCACATTTTGGGTTGCAGCGAGGATGTGCAAATCACCAGGAATTGCTGAGGTGCTTTGTTCGCTGTGCCGCAGAGTGTCAATTGAGCAAGCAGACCATGCATCCTATCTTTGGCATAACACTGTGCTCTCTGTACTGTAGCTCACTCACTGAATGTGCACCTGGAGGGTTTGCCAATGCAGTATAGTTCGCAGGGGCTATTGGAAAGGCACGCGCAAAGTCTGCCAGAGAGGGCCTTGGATGATTTATAAGACCACCAGTGGAAGGGCTGCCACGCCGCGCCCAGGCCCATTTAAGCAGGTCAGGTAGGCCTTTGTCCTGCCGGGAAAAGCAAGTACTATTTTTTCAAAAGCAAAACGCCAGCTGGTACACCTGACTTCGGCAGTGTATGGCAGTTCGATGAGGCACACCTGCCACTCAGGCCATGGATTGCTAAACCTTCGACTGGAACCCGTGCCGGTGACTCGTGGCTGTGACAGGGCCCCAGCGGCTACCATCTCAGCAGTCTCTATTAGGGTACCTGCCGCCCTCTTCACTGGGGCCATCGACCACCTCCTATGTTGTTATAAGTGATCTGCTGGAAGATGGTCGATCACCAGGTCTGCGCGGGAGATCTGTAATTGCCGAGATGCTGACAATGTCAACTTGTCTGAGCGCCTTTACAATCAAAATGGCTAGAAGCCATAGTGTCTCCACGCACAGGCTTTGACTGGTTTCCGTCCTGGTCGAGTTCAAGGAGCTTGTTTGCGTTACACTTGGGCAGTGACAGTTCAAAAGTGCAGGGTCTCAGCCTGGACAAGGCTGTCGTTGATATTGGGAGTGATGTCTGGGATCACGGTCAGGCCTATGTTGCTTTGAGCAGAGTCGAACTCTGCCAGGAGTTCGGTTGGTGGGCTTGACTAGAGCTTCTTTTGACAAGAACACACGCTGTGTGCATGACGAGTATGCACGTTTGGCAGGTTGCCCCATTGTTTGACATGATTGACTAAACCATAGCCCACTGTACAGGTACATTGGCAGTTTTCACACACAGACTGAGGACTCAAGCACATACAGATAGCCAGCAAGAGCAGCTTCAGCCCGCCGGTCACGAGCCTGTCTGCCTTGTGCCTGGTTCTGTGGACTAGTACCTGCCTGTGCCTAATTGCACTCTTCAACATAGCCTCGACACACATTCTGAGGGCTTTTTACTCTGCTGATATAGGTATAACCACTAACATAACCTCCAATCTCAGCTCTACATGCGTTGTGCTTGCGCTCATGGCCGGCCGTCGGGACTGTCAGCCTCGCCCCAACAGTCAGCAACAAACGCCATGATTATTGTCTCAGCAGCTTTTCAGTCAGCGATTCTACTCTCCATGACTGTAAACATAGCCTCCGAGGTGCATTTCAATGCATTGCGCAGCCTAACACAACCTTGCTTGACTGCATACTGTATCTGATGCAATACCTCTATGATCCAGGCATTTTACCAAGCTCTGCAAATCAGTGTATCCTTGGGAAAGTGTATCTGAGATCCAATCTATCAAGGGTACAGGTACATTGGCAGTTTGTTGTGTGTTGTGCATGAATATCTACAGGTCATGTCAACATCCATGCAAGTAGGGCTTAACACATCATTAGAAAGATTGCCATGCCCTGACTAGTGCTGTTTGCTGCTGTGCTTGATACGTCCTCACTACTGACATGAACCACCTCTCCAAAGTAGCGTGCTTGCAGACGATGTTTCGGCCTGTAAGCCTACGGGCCGGTTCCTTGTGCTTATTGATGGCTCTGCAGTGTAATGTTCTCTCTCTCTCTCATTGCATGTTGCCTGGCTGATTCACATGTTTTTTGGCAGTTTTCTGCTAAGTCATGCAGCAGGCACATACATGCTTGAGGCAGAAGCGCTACGCACAAAATTTGCAAGGCACTGCGACACTTGCTCTTGTGAACTGTGGCAAGTTCCAAAACACTGACGTGCCAGGAGTGCAGCCATATCTTACAGGTGCGCACAAGACTTCACAGATACCTGTACTTGCAGAGCAAGCAACTCAGCATATTCATATCACACTGCGCTGTGACACAATCATGCCGATCAGTTGCACTGCCTGCTTTGTCATATTGACTAGCCTAACCAATCTTTGCTTGCTTAGCCATGGTATGATCGGTGGTCTGTGAAGTCTTCCAAGTCAGTCCGAAGGACATGCACATTTCTGCCAGCCCTGGTGGCAGATGTAGGGGCACCATCTGCACTGGCCTTCCTTGCAGGAATGCTGTCTTCGCGACCCCTGCAAGCATTCATGCTGTCACTACACTTGTTGCATTAGAGACTTGAAGCTGCATGCTGACAACTGTGCCAATCTGCATCCCTTGGCTACAAAGACGAAATCATGCAACACAAGTTCCAGCTCTGGAATTCTGACAGAAAGTCTAGATGGTTTGATGATGTTGGGCTGTCGCACTGCAAACCCAGTGAAGACAAAAGCGCATGCCGTGGGTGATGGTGGTCAGCCAACCTATTAGGGCGGTCCTTCAGCTGCAAGGCGACAGCTTTCTGGCTGGTCTTGTGGTCATAGGGAGACCTGTGGCTGAGGGGGGCAGACTCACTGCGAGCTCGGTCTGAGAAGCCCAACTCAGGATCCTCAAAGTCATTCCTGCACACAGTTGTACCAATGAAACAGGATTGTTGTTGCACTTCTCATCTGCAAATGGCGAACATGGTCATGACTGGCCTACTGCTCTTTGGCAAGGCTTTTGACAAACATGCAGTTGCCATGAAACCCATATTCCAGCAGTTGAATTGGCTACTAAGCATGATGCAGGCGGTGCAAGAGTAGCTGCCTTGTATGGCAATGCATCACAAGGTTGGGTATACCTGTAAGGGTTGTCACCCATGTTCCTCATCATCATTGCCAATGCCAGACCAACAAAGTCAATAATGACCACCACCAAGAAGACCCATCTGCCCACATCAAGCCGTTCAGCAATCTTGTCCCTGCAAACACGTCGCCTGTCAAAATGACGCTGGCAAGTACCCCAACTTGCATGAAGGCACCTGAGTGCACAGACACAACAAAGCAAAAGCTGCAGGAACAATCACTTGGTCATCCAGACTTCGCCGTCTTTCAGGTCGTAGGCCTCAATTCTGTCCACAATGCTACCAGCGTCCACAAACATGACCAAGACCAGGATCAGCTGTATGGTCGCCACAATTGTGCCCATGAACACATAGGATGACAGGAAGAAGCGCTTAAAGTGGGAACCAATGAAGCCGAGTGCACTTGCGATGATAGCAAAGACACCCACTGTGACACACAGCCTGCACACAGGAAGTCAGCTGTCAGTGCCAGGAACATGTGCATGTGTGCTTGAAAATTACACAAGAAAGCAAACAAGGGATTTGGAATACTGACGCTGGCACAGGGGCCTTAGGAGGGTTCTCAAGCACGCAGCCAAGCGCGATGAAGCCTGCTCCAGTGACTAGGGTTATTGTGGCGAAAAGGCGCAGCATAAACCCGAAGCACGACATCATCATATCATACAACCCCATGATGCCCGTCTGTTCCGCTCTCCGCTTAACCAAGCAGCCCTGACACAGCTTCGCCTGCTGTGGCTACAAAACTTGTGATGCGCTGCGAGCAGGAAGGCACAAACAACACTTTGCTTTGCTTTGAAATACAAGGAAAAGCGGGGTGTACACGTCGACCTTCAGCACCCCGCCACGGCCATGCTATGTGCGCACGATTTGGGTGCAGACATGCTTGCGCGACTGGCGTTATGCTGTGCGAAGTAGAAGCACACGAAAGTTATATCCCGATAGGGCTGTTTGCGGGTTTTGTTATGATCAGTGTCAGCTACCACCGACGGCTTGCGCGCGCAGTGTAGCCCTGACAGCAGCAAAGTATCCAGCTCACGATGCAGACTCAAGTGGCAGGAACAAGCCATGCGCAGGTAAAGTAGGTCAAGCGCTGTCGCAGCGACCCTTCTGTGCCGGCACCCAACTAGCCTATCGTGCTGCACAGGCTGCAGCGAAGCTTGCTGGTCGCAAGAGCCATGCACAAGCACGACGTGTTGCACAAAGAGGATGCAGGACGGTGAGCTCTCACCTAAGTCTGCTGAGTGTCAATTTTGCCTGCAGCTTTGTGAGTGCAATACCAAAAACCTCATGATTCGACATCATGCCCCATCATTCAGACCGTGCGCGCTGAGAGTAAGGACATCATCTTCGACCAAGACTCCCGCAGGAGAATGCAAGCTGGCATCAACAAACTTGCTGACGCTGTTGGCGTGACTCTGGGGCCTAGAGGTAACAAGGCTAGCCCTAGCATTGCCTGATTGATGGGCATCAATCACATGACACGTCAGGCCCCTACAACAACAGGTAGCATAATCTTGACTCAGACTTCTGTTGCAGGGCGCAATGTTGTGCTAGAGCAGCCTTATGGGGTACCTCAGGTAAATAACATGCTCATCTGGCAGAGTCAGCATTCGCTCAAGTACTTGTAAACATTGATAGGGCATCTGCACTGGCATGCTCAATACTACAATGATTCTCAGGTAATCAATGATGGTGTCTCCATTGCCCGTGCAATTGAGCTTGAAGATGCAGTGGAGAATGCCGGGGCACAGCTGATCAAGGAGGTGGCCGGCCGCACAAACGATGCAGCCGGTGATGGCACCACAACAGCATCTGTGCTTGCCCGGGAGATGATCCACTTTGGTCTGCAAGCAGTCAGTGCTGGCGCCAACCCTGTGTCTGTCAAAAAGGGGATTGACAAGACATGCTCTTTCTTGGTTGAAAAGCTTGGAGAAAAAGCCAAGCAGATCAGCGGCCCCAAGGACATCAAGGTCAGCTTGGGCTACCTGGCAGTACAACACGTGCATTCATACACAAACTGCCTGCATGTGTCATTGCTTCCACAGGGGCAAAGAAGCTAGCTGCATGCAATGCAGCTTGTCACCCTCAGCTGTGGCCAGCTGCATGCAATGCTGCTTGTCACTTTCAGCTGTGCGGCAAGGATCCAGCTGAATTGCACTTAGATAACCTTTGGTCACATTCAGCCTCGCAGTGAGGAGAAGGTCTGCCTGGTGCTGCGGCCTTTAACTAGGTTTGGCGCCAGTACAGTCATATTTTCCAGCTTGCGAAATTGCCTGCTCAAGGCTGCAGCCAGCATATCATGTGTATGCTTAAGACACTGCTCAAGTGGTGCACTAGAGGTACACTAGCAAAATGCACAAGTGTAAGCTCTGTGTATGGTTCCTAGCAGCATCTTGCAGGACCAGGTTCAATTGCGGTCCTCAGCAGTCAGGAGCTCAGCAGCTGGACTTAGGCATCTTTTGACTGCATTTCTCCTGGTTTGGCCTGTCAGCAGCCATGTTGTTAGTGGTATGAATCCGATGACCAACTCCCAAAACTGCTGCTCAGCAGCCAGCTTTGCTGACTCTGTGCTTGTCTGGTGAGCAGAGTATTGCCACCATCTCTGCTGGAAACGATGACATGATAGGCAGCATGATTGCTGAGGCTCTGGACAAGGTTGGAGCTGACGGCGTGCTGTCCATTGAAACCAGCAACAGTCTAGAAACTACAGTGGAGGTGCAAGAGGGCATGGAGATTGACAGGGGCTACATATCACCACAGTTCATCACCAACCAGGTACGTCAGGGAGCTTCACAACACTGCCTGCAAACTGCATTAGGGCATGGTGTTTTGTGCAACATCAGGTTGACAGCATTGTCAGATACAGCTGTGCAGCCATTTGATGGTTGCTGTCATCTGCACACTCTGTGAGCAGTTCAAAGCTGCATTAAATGAGACCCCTGTTCAGCGCACAAATTGACTCAGCAGCTCTTGGCTTGAAGCGTGAGAGGCAATGCTTGCTGTAAGCTTGGCACCCCACACTAGACAATGCATTGCTCGTCATTACAGGAGAAGATGCTGGTTGAGATGGAGAACTGCAGAGTGCTAGTCTCAGACCAGAAGATTGAGCAGATGAAGGACATCATCCCAGTCCTGGAGCAGATCACAAGGCAAAATCAACCCCTGCTTATTGTCACAGAGGACATCACAGGTACACTGTGCACTTTGCACTTTGCAACCAGGTCATTGCATCTGCAAAGTGATACTGAGGCTTGTTGCTGGGCCAATATGAGTATGGTTTCATGAACACATGCATGTCGTGGCTCTCATTCTCATGATGGTTTTCGATATGAAGTGACGCTAGAGCAGAGTTGCTGCATTTGCTGTGCAGCTGCATCCTTCGTAATTGCGCACTGACCCTGCAGGTGAGGCTCTAGCTACACTGGTGGTCAACAAACTGAGAGGCATTTTGAACGTGGTCGCAATCAAGGCTCCTGGCTTTGGCGAAAGGAGGAAAGCTCTGCTGCAAGATATTGCCATTGTGACTGGCGCTGAATACATCAGCAAGGACCTAGGCATGAAGCTCGCTGACACACAGATGGAGCAGCTAGGAATTGCCCGCAAGGTAAAACACAAATGCTTTCACTGTTGCAATAGCAGAGTTGCAAAGCTGAAGTCTGCAGGCTTTCCTGGTTGGACCTCCTTGCTTGGAGATGACTTAGTGCCGTTACTCAAGTCAGTGCTGAGAAATCAAGTGCCCTTGCGGTCTAGCTTGCATGGTCATTGCACAAGGCATGGAAATGCATGCAACTGTCTGCCGCTGACAAACGTGTCCTTTGCTGATACTTGCATGTTGTGCATTGGCATTGCATCGTTTGATGACACTCATGTCGCAGGAGGAGAATAGCATAGTTTGAGCTGATTCAGCAGTGACATTGTCCAAATGCGTACTTTGTTGTATAGATCAAGGTCATCAACAACAGCACAACTTTGATTGCTGACGCCGCTAACAAGGAGGAGATTAGCATGCGCATCAAGCAGATCAAGAAGGAGCTCAGTGAAACCGACTCAGTGTATGACACAGAGAAGCTCAGTGAGCGCATTGCCAAGCTTGCTGGTGGTGTGGCTGTCATCAAGGTGTGCTTCTGCATCCTTCAAGTACAGCATTGTCTCTGCCCTCAAACTGCTTAATGTTATCGCTGTGATTGTCTGGCTGCTTCTCACACCATGTGCAGGTTAAATGCTTGGTCATGCAGCTTGCTTCAGCGCGACTGTATCTTGTGCTCCACGTTATACTTGCTCATGTTTAATTTGTCAGGTTTGGTTGTTACATGCTGTATTATGGTCGGCAAAGTTCGATTGACAAATACCGTGTTATGGTCGGCAAAGTTTGGTATTGCATGTGTCAGGTGGGGGCTGCCACAGAGACAGAGCTGGAGGACCGCAAGCTGCGCATTGAGGATGCCAAGAATGCCACCTTTGCGGCTGTAGAGGAAGGCATTGTGCCTGGAGGCGGTGCAGTCTTCCTGCATTTGTCTGAGCTTGTGGGTGGTTTCAAGGACACCCTGACAAATGGCGAGGAGCAGCTAGGAGCAGACATTGTCTTCAAGTCGCTTTCGGTAGGTACTGTGCATTCTGGTGCTGGCCTCGGCTGATCTTTGTATCCCGAAGCTGTGGAAGTGGGGTGTCTAATGTACATCTCATGCACCAGCTTGCTTGCTGACTGGTGGCTGTTTGTTGAGTGTCAGTGTCTACACATGAAACAGCAGCATTTGTTTTGCTGGTGGTTTATATGGGATGCTGTCTCATGCTGCATGTAGCTAGGCATCATGCGGACAGCTGGTGTTGTCTAATACTCATTTTCTTCTTTGAGATGCATGTCATGCCTGTTGTATGCGATACAGACACGCTTTGTTACAGCTGCACTCTTCTGAACGGTAAATGGCTTCCACAGCAGAGGTGTGGCAGACACCAGCATGACGCCAGAGGTCTCATCTTCGTCCAGTAGCTATCCTCACTGGCAAGCAACACATGTTGAGGGACCCTGTGGACTGTAGAGAGTAATAGGTGCTGGAGTGTCCTTATTAAGGTCATATCACTTGAATGGAAACTATCAATTACAGACAAGCAGTCACAAAGTCATTTGACCTTCGGATTACAGTGCATCTTGTCATGCTGGTCAACTGCGTGTAATGGTGCAGGCACCGGCTAGGCTCATAGCCAACAACGCTGGTGTGGAGGGTGATGTCATTGTTGAGAAGGTGTTTGGCAAGTCATGGGAGACAGGCTACAATGCCATGGACGACAGGATTGAGGATTTGCTGGAAGCTGGCATCATCGATCCTGCCAAGGTACGCCACATTGCAGTCATGGCATACCTCTCTGGTATACATCCATCAAACCAGCACGCAGACATGATTGCGTCTTCCTGTGCACGGGTGCATTGTGCTGTGAGCATTGACCAAAGAATTTCCACACTGGCTTTGGTCAGTCACCACCAGCCCGCAGACGCCTTGTTGCCCTGTTGGGAAGCAAATGCACATGTGCAAAGGCTGGGGAAGCTATCAGCTGATTGGCGATTGATGCGCAGGTGACAAGAAGTGCCCTGATGAATGCTTGCGGTATTGCTGGCATCATGTTGACAACACAGGCAGTGATGGTGGAGAAGAAGCAGCCCAAGTCAGCTGGTGCTGGAGCAGCTGCTGCGCCTGGCGGTCTGGGTCCTGGAGGCATGCCAGCTGGCATGACCATGTAGAGGCCCAGTATGGTCAAAGGCCTTTTCCTTTTGCACATGGCAACAGCTCTCTTGGGTTCAAAATTGCTAGTACAACTCTATACATTCTGGGCCTTTTTATGGCTATCCACCCTCTGCTCAGCGTGACATCATCAGTGCTGCATGCTAGCTGAGGGCATTCCCTAAGCGGCATGAATCTGCTTGTTGTGTTGCTTGGTTCTTGCTGTTTTGCAGGATGTGCTGCATCAAATGAATCCTTTTGACAATTTTGATCCTGGCAGGATCATCCTGCACCTTGAACTCTCGTTGAGTATGCTCTCAGTGTTGTAATCAATCAGCTTGGTTACATGCGTGGTTCAAGTAATCTGCAGCAAGGCAGATCCTGCACCAGCGTCACGGTTGGGACAAACATAGCCGAGCTGGCAACCGCACATCTGCACATTGTACATGCACCGCAGGTGCTGACTGGTCAGGCCCTGCTCGTCGGCCTGTCCAACAAAGCCATGGCCTTGATGACACAGTTGCACGCGCCCTGCTGGCTTTTGTCGCCGTTCTGATTGCAGCTTGTGTCTCTGTGTCAAGGACAGCTTCGTTGCACGCGTGTGTGTATAAAAAGCCTTTCCCTCGCGGTGGCGGTACAAGCTGCAGCTGCAAACCATTTCCTTGTAGGATTCAGAGTGGGCTCAAGCGCTTGAACACAGTCGAAGTGTCATTGCTTCAGACTTGCAAGCCGTTCATGGTCTGCAATGGGACCACAAAGCACTGGTTCGCCGCGATCCTGGTCGTCACAGCCACCGCTGTTGCCAAGTACGCCTACGCCCTTCTTAGCAGGCCCGTGCATCACTAATGTGCCATGCATTTGGAGACTTTCAGACCAAAACAAGCAGAAACACAGTACGGTTGCATTAGTGCCAATCATACACATGTCAGCGTTTGGACTGCAGTGGTGCTGCTTTCCAGCCGACTCTGGACAGAGCAGGCAATGCAGTGGGAGGAACTGTTACAGGCAGGCACTGGCATGAGCAAAAGCTATCCAGCCGCATCAAGGGTTGGCAGAACTGTCCACAAAAGTATATGAGTGATGGCCAGGACTATATTGGCCACCCCCCTGACCCATGCTTCTTTGGTACACTTCCCGGCCAGCAGCTGCTTTTTCTTCTGTGTTGACAACGCTAACATTGCTCAGAACATGTCTTCATTGCAAAGCCTCACATCTGGCAAATGTGTGTGTCAACAGCAGCACATTTCAGTAAGCTGTCAGTTGTGTTGTTTGCTCCATGCTGTACCGCTGACTTTCTTACTGGGCTGGTGACTGCCAGACACTGGTGCTGGCACAGCATTGTCCCTCATGTCTGGGCGGGGCTTGCGGCAAGCCAGCAGTGAAGTTCCAAACTATGCTGCATCTGCTACCAACACACCAGCTGGGTCAGGTGAGTCTCATTGGCCTCTATCTTTGACAGCTGCAGCAGCTGATTGTATTTAGTTTTGTCATGCTGATTATGTGTGCTACATGACACAGGCAGCGCAGCTGCAGGCGGTAATCAGAATCCTTTTGTGACTTCCACGGCCTCACCGGCAAGCCTGGGTGCAGCTACACAAGCACAATCTACAGCAGCCACGTCACCAGCAAGTTTGGGCGCTGCCACACAAGGGCAGTCTACCGCAACTACACCACCTGGCGCTGCTTCTGCCAATCAGGATCCATTTGCTGGGGGAACTTCAGCTGCAAGCACTAGCACCAGCCCTGCTACCACCAAAAGCTCGCCAGCAACTACCACTGGCAAGACTGTCTCAAGGGGTGGAGCAAGCAATGTGAGCTGTTTGATTTTGCTTTTGTGTTGACTCCATTGACGGGTTGTAGCAGCTGTTAACATGCTGCTTCTAAAATTGATGATACTATGCTTAGTCATTTTTGCGTTTTGACGCAGTCAAGAGGTTCAGCCGTTGAGCATACCTGATGCTGCTGTCCAGTTTATTGTGAGCTTGACATAGCCAATCATTGCTCATTGACTGTGGCATACATACAGGCTGCAGCAGTTGAGCCCGTCCCAATCAAGGCTCAGCCTATAGGACCTGACCCCACCAAGTGGCAGCAGACACAAGACTTTCCAGAGGGTACACGCCTCACACACGACCAGGCAGTCCTGCTCCTGTCTGGCAAAGGTTTCCACCCAAGATAGTCTTGAAAACCTCAAGAATGGATTGCACGGCAGAAGTCAGCCTTGACGCAAATGCTAAGTGTACCTGAGCCCAGACAATGGTGGCTGTACAAAGTTGAGGAATGGTTGTAGCTTGTTTTATTTATGCATGTACAAATGTTGCAGACTATCTATGTGATTAGACAGTTGGGGCCATGGAGAGCGCAACCTGGTCAAGGTCATATGCTCTTAGTCTTTGAACTTGGGAACGTGTATTGCATGCTTAATTGCATCCACTTTTATACTTAATATAGGAATTATAGCACGGATTTATCTGTGCAACTTGTTGTTCCGAGAAGTTCAATCAGAAGTTCATATGATGAAGGTAGGATTTCTGTTGCAAAAGTCGACAGACATTTCGCTTTGAAAAGAGGTTCCACCATCAAGTGCAGCACATTTGTATATATGTGTCTAGCTTCTTCCTGTCTAAGTTTACAATCAAGTCGTCAAACTTTCAAGGCGATTGGCCCGTCAACGAATGTGTGAGATAGAATAATTGGGTATGACACAATTTTGCAAGCGTGCGGTAGTCACAGCACAGCACATAAATGCAGCAGTCACTTTGGTGCACAGGACACTGCTGACATGTGTGGCACATGCTGCATCTTCAGCACTTCTCATTGTGGCAACCCCGTCATTATGCCGGCAGGCTTCAGCAGCTCTTGGATCAACTTGGCTGGAGAGTCAACGTGGGGGTGTGTGCGGAACCTCTCCTGATGGTACCTGGCCTGCACATTCACAGCTTTCTCTTGTCAACATGTGCAGGACGATTGAAGCTAACAATCAACTTCATACTCAGCAGAAGACGGCTTGGCTGTTGTCTGTATGAATGACTGTGTGCTGGTGACAGCCAGAGCAAGCCAAAGTCTGCTTTTCACTGCCCATGATACCCAGAGTCTGATGATGTGTCAGATTGTGCTTGTAAAAAGGGGGTTTACCTGCATAGCTGTGCAGTGTTTCTCAGCCTTGGCAACCAGCTCTTCCACTCCTGACACCATGGAACACAACCCCTCAACCTGCAGGACAGTCATGCCAGAGGCTGATGCCAAGTGATGTGGCATCCTGTTCCTTCAGGCATTGAGACAGCGTTCAAAAGACGTGTTTAATGGCCACGCTCATGGGCCAACTGTTGTGCAACATATGGCAAGCTGCGCAATGCACACAGCGGTGGTAACCACCGATAGCAGCTTGAGAGTCATTGTACCTGCATGGCCACCTTCCTATGTGCATCAACTTCTGCTTTTCTCAGCACACCTGCTTGACCAGGGAGCAAGCTCCCAGCTTCAACTACCTGCCAGAAATTGCAGACTGTCAAAATATGCATGCTGAATGACTGTGTAGCGTTTTGTCATCATCTTCATGACTACACTGAAACATGTTATGCTGACATGGTCAACAGCTTCAGAACTGTCTATATCTGATATATGGGGGGGAACAGGATCACCTCTGCCCTACGCAATGCATTATCTATGTGTATGTCGACCAGCAAATTCTTCTGGCTGGCATTTGGTGTCAACATGCATCATGAACGAGGGCTTGCTGCCACCATTGGCTGATGCTGCCATATTTCTTTTTCAAGTGTTCATTCATCTATGCTAGCGTGAACCATTGAAATCTCACCAACAGACAATGGTTGAGGGAGACAGTGTGCCTAGCTGGCATTACATTGTGTGACAGGCTGCAGCAGGTGACTTACCAATGCAGCTGCTGATTGGTCTGCGCCAGCGGGCACAAGAGCATCTGCCAAATCTGTCTGCACTGCATGATCATCTGCTTCTGGAGCTGATGCGCCACCTTGAGCATTGTCAGCTGACACAACAGCAGCTGCCTCTTCACTAGTTGCAAGGGCAGGATCAGCAGGGAGGTTGCCTGGCTGGGCCCTTGCCTGAGGGCTGGACGGCTCAGCAGCATGTTGCCATGTGTCCTGCTGTGCCAATACTTCCTGCCACTCCTCTTCTTCCTGTGTACAAGATGCCTGGTCAGCTGTGTTTGGCATTGCACACGCTGCTTTAGCCATTCTGGCGCCTGGCTGAACTCTGAGCCAAAGAAGGAGCAAAAGCCCATCAGCACTTTAGTGACTACGTCAATACAGAAACTTTTGCCTTGCACAGCTTGCGCGTCGAGTGCTTATGGCATAGCATCATCGCTGTTCATACTTGCATATGGCATTTCGATGCTGCGATCTTGGTGAAATTGATCGTTCAGCATGATGTCGACCAGCTTGCTCCAATCAGTATGAGTATGTTCGAGATGTAAGCTGCGTATGCAGTAGCAGCATGATCAAGACCATGCATGTGCAGCGCAGCAGAAGCTAGGCTCATAATAAGCACTGCTCACAGTCACATTTCTTGTTTGGTTCAAGAGGGACTCACATGATGCTGAGTGATCTTGCTTGAACAAGCATGATTCCATGCTGTGAAATATTTGAACTGACAAGCAAAACAAAATGCATGCATGGGCACGCCTTTCACAGCACCTTTGTGAAAGCAGCCAACTGAGCTCTGAGGCCGGCCTTGCGAGCCTCTAGGTCCACCTTGAACATTACATCATCCTCTGCAGCCGGGTGCGTCTTTGCTGCCTTTGGTTCTGTTTGTGGTTCCGCCTGTTGTGTCACCTCACTGTCAAGCTGGCAAAGGACGAAATGATAGCAGCATTGCAACACAAGCCAAGGCTGCAGTTGAGCTTTGTGTCCCAACGTTCCTGCTCAGTATACTTTGGTGCAGGCAGCAGCCATAGACTGCTCAACTGTGGTGCCAATGTAAGCTTTCACTCAAAGCTTGGTAGGATCCACAGATTTGCCATTCCCAAAAATGTGCTTGTACCTTTTCTGTGATTACATCAGGGATCAGCAAGTGTGTTTTGCATGATAGTGGCCGATCTGTGATTGGATGTGCTGGTGTGACTGTACTTGTGCATGACTGGCTTCAACCTGACGGCATATAGGCATGATCAGTCAAGCAATCTTTGAGTTTGCAACACACCTGGAGTGTGCCATCAGCAGCAGCGCTTCGCACAGAGCGCACAAAGATTCCCAGCACATGCCCTACCACCTTTGCAACAGCTGGGTCCAGAGGCACTGATGGACTGCTTGCTGACAGATCTTCAAGCTCAGCTGCACACAATAGCTGGCATAGGCTTGCTAATCTGTCAGGCTGAGACATGTCTGCTGGTAGCTCTTCCAACAGAGCAGTGGTTGCTTCTGAGATATGCTGTGCTGTTGGTGTTTTGTCAGCTGCTCGCTGAACTGCTTCCTGAGCTGCTGCTTCAGCTGCAGCTACCTCACCAGCTGCATCCCTGTTTGGACTGGGTGTTGCTTGGATAGCTGGCAGTGGCGATGATGCGAGCTCATTTGTGTTTGGCAACCTAGGCCTCTTCTCAGCTGATTGCTGTTGTTGTACCTGACCAGGAATGCCCTGAGAGACGGAGCGCTTGCGCTTGAATACAAAGCCATCAACTTCAACTATTTCATGAGCTGCAGAGTGGCACGGACTGCATCAGTGCATGAGCAGTGCACGGATGCGCAATATTTGGATGAGACCTACCTTGAGTTACTTTCCTGATGACTTCCTGTGCTGGGGGCTGCAAAGCAGACAAGACAACTCAGTGCTTGCTTCTGACCGCACTGGCATACTGTGACGCAACAGGTCATTGGCTTGTGAGTTCACTCGCACAGTGTACTGGGCTGTGACCCACCTTATTGTCAATGTTAATATGCAAACGAACAGCCGGTGACTTGGCTGGTGTAGGCAGCCCTCGTGCTTTATTGTAGCTGCAGCGTCACAAATACTGGCTTGAGCATGGTCTGCTGTGCGAAGCCTGCTAATGAGACAATGTCAATTTACCTCTCGTTTTCGTTGCTCGCTTGCATTTCCATGTTTGCAGAGTGAAGGGCCAGGGCCCTCCACGTTGTATACAGGGACAAAACAAAAGAGGCAGTTGATCACTCAGGCACTCACTAGCCAGGCGACAGTGCCAACGAAGCAGGTCATCTTATGCGAAGCCAGCCCTTCGAATGTCCAAGGGCTTCTTCAGGTTTTCGCCGTAACGTCTATTGCAGACGAGAAACAAGCTGCAGTTTGGCACAAGTTCGAATTTGGCGCGATGAGGAGACTTCGAAGAAGAAGCTGCGAAGCAAACGTAACGCCATGCAGACGTTTGGCCACTATATGGCCACCGGCACTTCCAGTCTGCACTTCCAGTCTGTACTTCCGGCTAGCTCAGAGGTAGGCATGATACCGAGCTTGCAGCGTCCAAGTCCATGACCTGCTGGACTGCTTCGAAAAATCTGTTTCCGAAGTGTGCATTACTTGCAGAATGCGGAGAGACTTAGCGATCCTGTGTTGGTGTAGCTTGCTGCTGATTGGCTCTGCTAATTTCGCATCTGCACACAAAAAGCTATCTTCTCAGGTCAGCGCCTGTCGGCAGCCCTCTCGCGCTGTTCACCTGCAAGTTTGACCCTGGCCGTATGTATGTACCTGCGTTCGAGACACGACACGACAGCAGAATCACAATGATCTCAACTGCCTGAATGCAGGTGGAAGAAGCAGCTTCAGAGGACGGACCTTTTGTGTGTAAGTAGCCTGAGCACCACAAGGCTCTGGCAACTTGCGTAGTCCTGCTTGGTGACCCGTAGCCTCCTTCTTTCATGCAGTGCATCCAGCAATGCAGCAGATCAACCCAGAGATCAAGGGCTTGGCAGGATACCAGCCTGATCTTCCACAGAAGAACACATGGCCAGAGCTTGTTGGGAAGGATGCAACGGAGGTAAAGGAGTTGCTTGAAAAGGAAACCGATCTGAACATTTTTCTCGTTCCTACTGGCAGCGCGGTGACCATGGACTACCGCACAAATCGTGTCAGAGTGTCGTTTGACCCTGCAACAAACAAGGTGGTCAAGGCTCCGCGCGTAGGGTAGGTGCAAAGGGTTGTTTGATAGGGTAGTCTGATAGAGTAGTCTGAACGTATGTAAAGTTTTGACCACTGCAGCCTCAAATGCAGCCAAAAATGCAGCCTCCAATGCGGCCTCAAATGCATGATGCCAATCTGTTCAAGTGAACCAGATACAGCAAACAGAAGCAGCCAAGCTAGTTGCTCAGCATACCTATGACCTACAGCAGATGCTTGAATGTCTGCTGTACAGGCATGCCCACCAATGTTTATATAGCTTCGAAAGAATTTATTGCAAGCTTCGAACGAATGCATTGCAACATAGTAGCAACGTGTTTCACTAAAATGCCTGATGGGTGCCCAGTATTGAGCCAGACTGCAGCAGTGTCAAGCCAGACTCAGTGACTACAATGGTGTTGAGCCAGACTGCAGCAGTCACAATGGCCAGAGCCGGTGATCACAGCAGGGACTTAGAATATTGCTGATCAGACCTTGTGGCTTGTGAAAGTATTGCAATCTGCCAGATCCTTGTAGTATGCATAGCTCATGGCTCTCTGAGGCTGCTGGTGTCGATAGCCACCAGTGCAACAGCATGATTCCTGGGGTGTGCAGAGATATGGCAAGGACAGATTCTACCAAACGATGCAAGTTTGCTGTGGCTGGATGGCCTTCACATGTGCAACAACCGCACGTGAGTGACTCTTGACTGTGAGTCATCTGATGTTCCTGGCAATGAAGGCTTGGTTCGAAAGGTTACACATTTGCCACATGCACTCACTGGCTGAACATGATCAGTCAACAACATCTGCTGCAGGTACTGTCCTCACTCTGCAACTGTGGGTTGTGATCATACTCACACAGCAGTCTCTGCGCAGACCTATAATGTACCAGAATGAACTTTGCACCGAAGCTGTAATGACGACTCTATCTCGCAGTAACTTTGCTTCTTGCTGCTGTGTGAGCCTCAGAAACAACTGCAGGAATGCTAGGCACCCCACAGTGAACATGGCGCTGGGAGCAATTGAGCTACTGGCTGCATGAGCTCGTGCAAGACTTTTACTTTGAGGAGCACCAACGCAGTGCTTGCCTGAACAGTACATACACAATGACTGGACACCAAGGTGCCAATAACACAGATGGAATATAGTACAAGCATGGTGAGCCTATGCTTCTGTTCGCAATGATCATATGACCTCTTCTGGGTTGTCTGTCATGTCGCCCCAGCGTAACCCATACTTGGCTGCCAAGTAGTGAGAGCCTACTGGCCCTCTGCTATTGTATGGGTACAGCTCAGGCGCCATTTGCTTCTGCTCTATCTCCTGCAACACATGCCCAACACCGTGAAATGTATGCACTTGCACTCACTCTATTTACCACCACTGACCACCCGACCACAGCATACTATGGGCCGACTGATGTATCTGCATAGCACAGGATGACAAGCATGTATTGGCAGTGTCCAGTAGTGCAGAAGTGCCTGGTAAAACATGCAACAGCGCACATGTCCACACAGGGATTGTTCAAATTGAAGGAAACGACCATGAGAGCCTGATGTGAAGGGGCAGCAGCAGGCATGCCCAGCAAAAAGGCCATTACAGATGGTATTACCTTCAGGACGGGAGTGAACAGGTCCCAGGCAGCTTCTAGCTCATCATTTCGGATGAATAGCCTCTTGTCTCCATTGATGACATCCAGAATGAGGCGCTCATAGGCATCTGGCAGGTGCTTGTTGTAGCGTGTCTTGTAAGAGAGATCCAGCTTCTGCACGTCTAGGTTCAGCCCTAGCCCTGGTACCTTATTGTTGATCTTGAGGTAGATAGACTCGTTGGGCTGAATCCTGATAACCTGCAGCAAATCAGGCGGGAGACAACTGGTCAGCTGCTGCATATGCATGTCTGTCCATGCTATGTGCAGACATGGTGGCTCATACACACCAGCAGAAATCATCCTGTGTACACTCAGATCATCAGATCATGAGTCTTTACCTTTTGCCTGATCTACCTAAGAATACACCTTTGTCTCGACATTGCTGCATGCTGGAAATTGATCAGCCAATGTCTTGGCAGCATACATGCAGATGCAAGTCTACTGAAGTCAAGGTGTAGGGCAAGCTCACCAGCTCATTTGTAGTCTGGTCCATGTTGAGGCCCATTCTGTTCTTGTATAGGTTGCCAGGGACATGCCGGAACTGTACTCTGATTTCTGCTCTCTTGGTGTGCAGGGCCTTGCCAGCCTTCAGCAAGAAGGGCACGCCATCCCAGCGGGGATTGTCAATGAAACAAGCCACAGCAGCAAATGTGGGACACAAACTGCATTGCATCAAACATATTTGTGTCAGGGAAAGACAGAAACTGCAGCAGAAGTGTGATTGCATCAAAGCCACAGCTTCTGACCTACCAGCAGCAAGACTGGGCTGTCAAGCAGACTGAAATCAAGACGCCAGTGGTGTGGACAGCAGCATGCAAATGTAGCATCTGTTGGTGACAGTTGCAAGAACAGGTGGGCCACAATGATCAACAAGCAAGGATGCACAAAACCCTTTAGTATCGGCACCTTGCATGCATATGTGCTGCAAGCAAGCCTACTAAGGGTACAACAAGGAAAAGCTTGGGAAAACCTTCTGCGGTAGGTCTCTTTTATTTACCCTAGTAGGCAGAATGAATGCATAAGCTGCCAGGTTCTGGGCGATCACCGCTCTTCTACCCAGGCTTGCTGTATGCAATCATTGCTGACCAGGACACATACTGGGATAAGGACAAGCAGTGCAAAAGCAGGTAGGACACCTATGGTCAATTCGACCTTGAGTAACCTGCAGGCAGCCTGTGGGGCAGCAGATCCAGTGAATTCAGGAGGCATGAGTGCAAGGGCAAGAGACATACCTGCCCTCTGGGACAGTGGAGTCATCCAGGTAGCCCTGCTTGTTGCCCCGCCCTCTGTACTGCCCAATGACCACGTCCTCCATGCTGATGGGGCTCATGTTGCGCAGCACCTTCACCTTCTCATTACGGATATCCTCCGCATCAAGGCTCACCTGCCGAACGGCCGATGCCAGATCAGTCACAAGATCTCCAACATGTGTTCATTACATGTGCGATGCTTGTGATGGTGATATGGCTATGCCATTGATGCTTGGCTGTGGTGTGTTCTGGTGGTATTTTCTGACATGCAGATGCTTCAACAGCAGCGTGAAAAGGCTTGCATGTGCTGAAACATATGGTCTGCTAAGTATCTGCATCCTACAGCTGAATTGAGCCGTGAAAGCTTGCTGATGATATGACCACGCAAGCAGGTGAGCGCCTGAGGTGACTAATCTGAGCAAAGCGGAGCAAAGAAGCTAGCCATAAGGTGAGAGACTTACGGGGGGCTCCATCGCAAACAGGGACAGAATTTGCAGCAGGTGGTTTTGAATGACATCACGGATGATGCCATACTGGTCAAAGTAGCCACCGCGACCCTCTGTGCCAAAGTCCTCACTGAAGATGACTTGCACATTGCGGATGAAGCTGCGGTTCCACAATGGCTCAAAGATCAGGTTGGCAAACCGCAACACCTGCACACAACAGTTGGTTCGTTGGTGTCAATCGCCTGTTGCAGAACAGACTTTAAGCAGAGACAAAAGAGAGCAGCTATGTGAAGATAGAGTGACTCCATGCTGCAACTAGGACACCACCATTTGTGTGTCCAAAGCTGCTTGAGATACGACGCCTATGCCTGACACAATAATCTGGCTTACAGCAATCTCTGACTAGCATGGGAAGATCCTGCACATTGCTGATGCAAAGATGAGTATGCACATTGACAGGCTGCTGCCAGAGCTGTTGCTGATGATTTGGCAACTGCCAGAGCTTTTGATAGTGGTGTCTTCACCGTCAGGTTCTCAATCAGTTCCTTGCCCAGGTAGTGGTCAATGCGGAACATCTGGTCCTCGGTGAGATGCTGGTACAGGTCAGTGGACAGTTGCCTGAAAGATTCGCTGTCCTTACCAAACGGCTTCTCAACAATGACTCGTGTGTACCCAGTCCTGTAAACAACCACAGAATCCTTTGAAAGTCTTTCTTATGGTCAACTAAAGTTTTCTGTTTATGCACTAAACAAAACCATTTTTCCCAATTGCATGGAATGGTAAACAACACAAACAAAGCTGTACACCCTGAAGCAAATCTCTGTACCCTCAAGCCATCCTCATGTGATGATTGAGCATCTGTAAATGAAAGTGTCAAAAGACTTACGGGCTGGAGGCAGCATCAGAGGCACATGCTGCTACTTGAGTGAAGATGCTGGGAGGAATGGACAGGTAGAACACCCTGTCCGCAGTCTTCCTCTTCTATACAGCAGCACAGCAGGACAACTCAGTACAGCAAGCAACGCAGTTGCCAAATATGGCACAGAATGTCAGCTACCACCAACCTCAATGCCAGGGTCTCAATGACTCCATCATGCACAAATGCAAGCAGCTTCGCATCTAGCATATGCTGCGAAAAGTATGGATGCATGCAGTGTTGAGGGGAAGTGTGCATGATTGTATTGCAGGGGCCCATCTCACAGTGGACTTATGTACCTTCTCAGGCTCTGTCATGGCCTCTGATAACGCTGCAAAGTCATCACGGTTGCTGTACTGCCCAGGGTGGTAGTAACACCTGTCCAGAAATGTTTCGAATTTGCCCTCACAGCTGCCTTTATCTGTCAGACGGCAACTCAGGGATTGACCAATGTACTCTCTGAAGTCCTCGTTGCTCATTTTGCTGCGAGCAAATCCCCATATTGTGAAATACTCTGGCAGGTGTCCCTCGACATACAGGGCAAACAGTGCTGGGTAAATTTTTTTCTTGGCCAAATCCCCAGAGGCCCCAACAACAACCATGCTCAGAGCAGCTTTGTGCCAATCCTCCCCCTCAATATTGTATACCTATCATGCAAGTGGCAAAACATCTCAGTACCGGACATCACTTTCATGTGTTGCCTTCCCTTTGCATTGCTGAGCAAGCAGAACATTCAATGAATGAGACTCAAGCATCTGACTAATGTGCATGGCTCATCATGACATCGCTGATGCTGAACCTACATCTGGGTTTTGCATGTTTGGGGATGGAGTGAGCTGTCCACCAGCTGTGTCTGGTGACTTTCCCACCTTCAATCCAGCACCATTCTGGCTAGGTGCTTCTGCTCCACCTGTAAAGCAGCACTGCTTGTAAGGAAATGAAAATGTTAGGAGTGGTGGCTGCAATCGCAGTCTGTAGAGGCCCCATTTAAGCTACACTGAAATGTTATCACAGACCTTGTTTGGTTGGTACGCTCGCAGCTGCTACTCGCAAAGTTGGTCTGTTAATTTGTGCTCTGTGCTGAACCCTTTGTCTGCAGCAGAAGTTGACCTCCGATGTCCGCTCTAACTGCCATGTGATCGCATGTCCAAATGGGAAAAGCTGTACATACCTAGCGATTGCATGCCGAGGGTTGACCCCAACACTTGCCCAACAGGTGCGACTGAAAGCGTGCATGGACGGCAAGCAGGGCACCGGGGCGTCCTGTCCCAGCAAAACGGTCATCTCAACGGTATATGAAGACCACCGAAACCTTGACGCAAACGGGAAGCCAGCGCGGTACTGTGCTTCAGGTGCGCGTAAAGTGACCGTCAACTAACAACGTTGCTCCGGGCAAGCGATGCAAGCTTAATTGACGAACTCGCTTCACCTGATGCGATGTCGCAAACGAACGACCCCGAGCTGCTTGGCAGCACACGGACCTTTATGAGATGCGAGAGACGCACGGGCAATGCCGCACGCGAAACAACGATCGCGACGCATGCGTGCTTCTTCTTACTGTTGTCGGGACCACCACGTGCCTCACATGCGTCAGGTTAAGGGACCAAATGCGGTGCAGCAGCAGAAGCTTGCCCAGGAAGTCTACAGCAAACCACATGGTCTTAGCTGAGTTGAGTAACTTTTGGCAGCAGATTCTGCGTTATCATCATAGGACAATTGCATTAGACAACGTGCGTCTTGTTAAGCACGCCATGATGGCTTTGCTTTGGATCAGACAGCAGTCAAAGACAGTTGGCAGCATTATCTAAGTGATTTTCTGCATGGTCATTTAGGACAGCAGCAGCTTTTTCACA
>JAABUP010003646.1_pt1 | contig 26920 bp, 45 predicted proteins | sample 5559201 | NCBI WGS metagenome assembly JAABUP01 (sample SAMN10711887, study PRJNA513373) | rock metagenome | isolation source: Antarctica rocks | place: Antarctica | reverse complement strand
CCGCAGCCGGACAAATGTGCACTCGAAAACCAGCCTGCTTCGCCGGGTACCGTCAACCTATTGAGAATGGCTTGCCTGGTGATCACAATCAGCCCACTGCTCCTTCAAACCACACACAGATCAAGCGCTGCTAACCCATTGGGAACCCATTGGCAACCTGTGTGTAATGCTGGCGACTTTACTCTAGTAGATTTGTGCTGCTCGTCGCGAGCTGGGCACAAGAATGTGGCAGTCCAGATTTTGTGCCCTTTCATGCCGCCCTCAGATCCATGCTTTGGAGGCGGTGCCGTGTTGGGCACGGCAAATCCCTGCTGGATTTCCGCTCAGCGGCTCTCCCGGTGTGTTTTGTTGCACATTGCATGTGCCTAATTTAACATTTCATGGAGCGCCGCCGTTTGCGTAATTGAGGACAGGCTGGGCTTTTGGTGTCTGACCTGAGAGGTCAACTTGCCACTGCTACATAGCGTCTCACAGCAACGAAGCCGCTGTGAAATGGGTTGACGTGAAACAAATTCCTGCCGTCTAAAGGAAACGACTAAAAAGTCGCCCGAGAGCGGAATAGCGAATACAATCATACTCACGTGTGATGTCGCACGGCCGCTCCCGAGCCGCGTGCACATTACCTGACGTATGACTCGAATGGATGCCTGTTGAAAGGTGGAGTGAGGCTGTGTCTAAAGAAAGCCTGCAATGAGCCCTTTATATTGCTCCCGGTGGCGCCGGGCGAGTCGTGAAGACCAACACGGCGGCACCAGAGAGCGCGGCAAGCAAAGACGCTCGCCATCACGCGTACTGAGTCATGCAGACCCAGGCTGCACATTGCGGTGCACGACCCGCCGACCCAGGACGAGATCGACCACGTCCACGGCGCCATCCTCCGGATGCAAAACCTGACCTGCTGTGGCTGCGGCAGCTACGCCGGCATGTCTGTGGAGCCCGGTCAGACGCTGTGCGACCGGTGTGAACTGACCGGTGTCGAGTCGATGGCGTGTGACACCGACGGGGAGGAAGAAGAGTGTCTGATATGCCTGGAGCCGATCTTGCAAGCGCACTTGCACGTCATGCAGTGTTGCAAGGTGGCGCTTCACACGTCGTGTTATCAGCACTGCGGCTATCGAGACGGACGCTGCCCCCACTGTAGGAAGCGTTCCATGCCGCAGTCCTGGATGTAACATATATTTGCGTTGGCCACAGCGGTACAATATCAAACGTTGAATCAACAATGGGTGATGTCCACGAGCAGGACGTGCTGGCCGTAACAGATGCCTGGCGGACTCTGTCCTGTGCATGGAAAGAGTTCAGCACCGACGTAGCAGTGTACGAGAAAAGGCAGTTGGAATCGCTGCTTTCTTTGAGCGTGAAGGATCCAAAGTTAAGGCCATATGAGTCTCAGACCATGCAGGGCGTCGATGATCATGACTACCAGGTATATACAATATATTGTCAAGCAATTCCAGAAATCTGAATGGTTTCATTGACATGTTCGAACATAAGTGTCATGTGAGTTTGCTTGGTCCGCAACCTCTTTGCACAGCATCAGGCTGCTGTACTCACGCAGGAGATAGTCCCAGAAGTATTGTTCATGGGGACACAAGCTGGTGGCATGCTGCGGGCTGGTCCGCTCTCAGAGCAATCCCGGGAAGACTATGAGTTGCATCTGCAATCTTGCAGAGGACAAGTCCTACGTCTTGAGAAAGACTTGCGGTCAGAACAAGCATCAGTGCAGACTGGGCAGCAGTGCTTGCAAGACTTACTGGCATGCCTGGCTGAGGCAGCCCCAAAAGAGTGCAGAGCTGTGCCAAGCCAAAAGGTCAGCAGACAGAACTTACATGCATATGCCTGTCCAGAGCGAGTTCATGGAAGCTCTGCAACATGCACATACCCAGCTAGACAGCTGGATGACAGCAATGACTTCAAGTCACTGCAAGCTGCATTGCAATTGGTTCTCTAAGACCATTTTACATAAACTGTAATTGATAAAGCAATAGTGTTACATCAAAATTTACTTGCCACAAGCGTCAAGTACCTTGATGCATCAGTTATTGCAATAGCTGTCTTTGAGTTAACGTTCATGCTGCCAGGTGACTAAGAGGCCTGCAATGTCATCTCTGATTGAGGATGGTCAGAAGCTAATCCAAGGATGGCAAAATGCGCACCAATCTCAACAGGAGAGCGCAATGCAAGAGATCAAAGGTCTGACCAAGGCACTTCAGCACACTGAACAAGCTTTGAAGGAAGCACATGCCACAAGTGAGCATCATCAACACAGGGGAGAGGATCTTGAGCAGCAGTTGCACACAATGGCAAAGGTGAATGCTGACCTGGCTGCATTGAAGTCCAAGCTTCTTGCACAAGGCAACTTGACACAGGTAACAACCTTACATGCAGCTTGATCTTTCCAGACTGCCTGACAGTGCACAGATGCACAACCACAAGAAAGCGATGTAGTCAAGCCACAGTTTGCAACATCAGTTTGAAGAAGCTTTGTCCCTTTTGAATCATCTGCACCTTTATTTCTGATTACCTTAGCATGCATGTATGCTGACGCAGACAAAGCAGGCAGGTAAGTATGATACATTGCATTGTAGGCCGACACACAGAGTGGAGGCCCTACTAGCTGGTTTCAAAGGATCCCTCATTTTTTGTCCAGCCAGAAAAGTGCTCTGCAAACCCAGCAGGATGTCTTAAATCAAGTAAAGCGAAGCAATACTCAGATGCAACAAGACTATGCTGAGCTTGAGCGTAGCTTCAAAGAGCTAGCAGACAGGGAAAGCCAGCTTCAGCAGCAGCTGCAGATGGTCAGAGAGCAAGTGCATGCTGGGCCACGAGAGGTCAGCTTACTACCACAGGCATGTGATCATTCACCACACATGCCGCATGTCATCATTTGTACCTCTAGATGTCCTCACTGAAGGCCTTCATTTCAGTCTTGCTGATCACAGCAGCCCTTCGCAGAAAAATTTGGTCCTGCAGCATCCCGACTTGTCCACCAACATTGTCTGAATAATGGCTGAACTATATGCTGCTGAAACCCAGCTTGCTGTGCAGGTGCAGGTTGCAAAACCAACATTCAACTTCTACTCAGAAACATGTGAGCTCTGTTTGCGTACACTGGACTCACATCACACGTGCTGCAGCCTGATTGTCCATGTTTGTGTGCTGGCTGCATATGAACACACAAATTACACAGCGCCAGCACAATGCTAGAATGCAACAGATACATATTACTGGAATGCAGCAACAACTGCGGATGGTTACCCTCTCAGTGGCCTGGCATCGGGCATCAGACAGGGCTTACGGAAGTCAATCATCACCTTATTTGATGTTCTGTACGAGCAGCATCCTCAGTCATTGGAAGGTTTACTCACGTCTGATCACAGCTTCTGGAGAGCGGTGCACATACGCTGGTTAGAGGAGGCACACAAGCTTAAGAAGAAGCGACTGGTCAAAAGTGCCTTTTTGCATGTGCTTCTGATGCAGCTGGAGGAGATCTGCTGGTCTTCAGATGCATCAACAGCTTTCTGCTTCCTGCAGAAGACACAGGTCTGGTCACTTTGCTGCAGCTACATCAGCTCTTGTGGTTGCATATTGTGATGGCCATAGCATAACATAACTGCACATAATTGTGATGGGCATAGCATAACTTTACATGCTTACACAACTGCCTGCAGATTGCCAAGATCATTGCAGGGGGCCATGTGGATGGTGACGCCTGTTCAGGACTTCCAGAAATAAATGAGTTACTGGATCTGCTCAACAGGGTATGCAGCATGCATGTGCAGCCTGCATATGCGGCAATGCTGCTGCAAATTTGACTCCACTTTGTGTACCTTTTTGCTTATTTGTTTTAAGGTCAAAGCTTACATTGCGCATTAGAGCCTTATAGCTCATTGTACCCTGTTACATTATGCTGTAAACATACCGTCGAGCATGCCTAGCACATATGTTGGCAAAACAGCATTCTTCAGTAACAGCATTGCAAAGCTGTTGCACACTGTGCAACATCAGACCTTCTGACAACATGCCTTGTTCATTGTCCACCTTTCTGTTGCAGAACAGCCAATTCTGGCTTGCACAGTGCCAAGCAGACAACAGCTTGCTTGAAGGCTGTGCAAGAGCGACTGGACAGAGGCTGCTGCATGAATTGTGGCCTCTAGAAGATCCTCAGTCTGCTTCCCCACAGGCAAGTCACCTTTGTACTCTGCCAGGCTGTGGTCTAGCATATTTCACACAGCCATGGCTGTTTTCGAGCAAGACAGTATGCCAAATGCCACTGCCAAAAATTGCATTTTGCATGCTTTCCAGAAACATTGCATATACATCGACAGTCACCTTCTGCAGCTGCTGCAGGTTGCTGATGCCGTTATCAGGGTGGCAGAAGGAGCCATTCAGACACGCCTGCACGCTGAAAGCTGTCACCCATGCTTCAAAATCTCTGTTGTGGATTCCTCCATTGCTGTAGTTGGACCAGATGGTGGTGTCAGAATTCCAGCAGAGTTTGAGGACTTTGACAACTAGCACCAGAAAGGCTGTGTTGACCTACTTGCTGCTTGATGCATATGCAATTCAGCCACACTTTGGTGTCTCAGATGGCTGTGGAATTGGCTGAGAAACTTCTATTCCCCAACGCACAACCGCTGCAGAAAAGCCACTTGGAAAGTGGTCACTCTGTAGCTTGAAAACTGTTGAGGCCATATGTGTTGATTGACATGTACACTGCTGTTCAGCTGGATGGCCTCGCTGCTGATTTTGATCATGCTACACAAGTCAGTAAGCGTGTTGCATGCTTTGCTCGACTATCTGCCAGCCTTGTCTGCTTCCTGACAGTGCTCTGATCCTTTTAAACATGCATTTACCACACTGTGCATGGCAGATGTGCTGAGTCGCAGTATACAAAAAAGTGCTGACCCAGACACGGAGTTCTGGCAATTGCCCAGATCTGGCAACAGAAAAAAACAGCCAAAAAAGCCACGCGCAAAGAATACTGAAGCACTGCCTTAGACTGCAGATGACAGTGGGGTTGACAGCTTTAAAGCTATACAAATTTGTTCAAAGCAGCATATCCTGTAAAGAAATAACTCAGGTGCCAAGGAGCAGATGAAGGCTCACCTGTTGTCTCATCATCACCTAGTCTGCATCTTCAACAGGTGCAGAGCATCAGATGCTGGTGTGCACCTCATGCACTAGCCCAAGCACTGCCTTCTGTGACAGCAACATTTGGGCAATGCGACATGTATGTGGGCCCTGCAGTACAATGCAAGCATCTGTACATAACAGGCTAAGCATATATATCTAGCATATCAGGCTAAACATACCTACCTGCATGTTGCATTCTGAGCAGGAAGATCATATTGAGCCCAGCTGCAGTAGAGTGTGACTGCTTGTATCCAATAGGCATATGCATGCACAGCCATTTCATGCCATGTCATTCTAGATCTGCGCCAGGCCAGCAAATAGTCCCAAGCCTGCATAGTGGCCTATTAAACTGCTTGGCATCTGCTACAGTGCAGCAGTTTGAGTCTTTCTAGCTGGCAAGGGAGGCTTGTGTGCAAGATGTCAACATGATCTGTCGGCTTGAACCCATATTGCTGCAAGCTTGTCATTTGACATACATTCGCTTGAAGGAGATTAGCTCAGAATCATTGATAGCGGGAAGACTTGTGCTTTGCATACCTGATGCTGCAGACAGCACCACCGAGATGCCTGTGAATTATTCATTCTATTTCATTACAGTAGAGGATGATGCTGCATCTTATGCAAAGTTGCAGCCAGGAGCCAAAACGCTCCTATTTCACATTCCTGGGCAGCCTACAATAACTCAACGGCACCAAAGGCTTGCCCTGTATGTATATGCATCCATGACAATGCTATTGGGCATGCATAATCAAGCACATGTACCCATGTGCATCGGGTAGCCGCCCGTATTAGTCACGGAGAAGTTGCTTCCAAGACAGGTCTTCCAAGACACTTACCAGGACTGAACCTGAGACCAGACCGCGTATAGCAAGATGGCCCCGTCAAAGTCGTCGAGAAAAGGAAAGAAGGCATGGCGCAAAAACATAAACACACGTCAGGTATCTGCATGTATACCATTCCGGACAAGTCACCTTCGGGAACTCACGGAATAGAACTCATACGATATAGACCTCGTCGCAAATCTACCACCACTCGCGTTTGTTGTTTTTGCAGCTGGAAGAAGACCTGACGAAACATCAGAAGGAGGAGCAGGAGGGCACTGCTCTGCAGACCTTTCCTGACAGCAACCTCTTCTTTGTTGACAAGGTAGCTGGGTTGCACTGTTCTGTCACCGATACCAGCCCACGCGTTACACAGTACCATGCCCACGGCGCTTCCGATTGCAGGCTGGTGACGAGCAGACTGCTTCTGCTGTAGCTAAAGGCCTGACTAAAAAACGAAAGCAGCTATCTAAGCCTTTGCGCTGTGAGCTTATTGCCGGTGTCCACAGACCTGTCACCAAAGCAGCCACCCAGCCTGGTCACAAGCCCAAGGGCAAGCTTGTCCTGCCTCACCAGAGGAGGCAGCCTCAGCTGCAGCAGAAGCACCAAGGAAAGGGTGTGTACAAGCTCCCAGCTGCATCAACATATGACCTCTGGAACGTAGAAGCAGAGCAGACAGATCCCAGACTTGACAAGCACAACAACATCCCAGGCGCCATCAATGGCTCAGCAGGGAGACCCTCCAAACGACGCAAGCAGGCTGTCAAACCTACTGCTTGTGCAGTGGAAGTGGATGCTGCTGGCTGCTCTTACAACCCTGACGTGGAGCATCACCAAGAAGCCCTCAGCCAAGCAGTTGCCACAGAGATGCAGAAAGTGTACAAGCAGGATCTCCTGCCCAAACGGGTCCCACGCTTTGTTGACTATGAGCCAGAGACAGATGAGTTGGCTCTGCTACAAGTGGATGCAGAGCCAGATTCTGATGATGATGCAGCAGCACCTTCTGCCGCAGATGCAGCTGGAGCTGCCTCAGGCAAACCTGTAGCTGCTGTATCACTGCGCACAAAGCGAATCAAGAAGGACCGTGGACTGGAGCTGAGGCGCAGGCTTCGGGAAGAAGAAGATGAGAGGAGGCGTGCTTTGAAGGCTCAGCGGCGAGACATTGACAATGTCAAGCACATTCAACAGCAGCTGCAAGAAGAGGAAGCTGACAGGTGCATTGAACATGCACAGCGACACAGTTGGCATAGTTGCAGAAGGGCTGCTTACTGTTCTGAACAGCAGAGTTGGTCTGCAAAGAATGTCATGATAAGCTGCAAAGTATGGTTTGGGCTGTCTATGAGGACTGCACGGCTGACAGTATGTCAACCACTTCAGCTGAATTATTGGTGTCTAGGCTGCAGCATGGCCTGCCCTTGTCATGTGTCTGGCTACTGGCTGCTTTGCCAAATGGCAGGAAGCATCCTGGTTGTTGCAGGCAAGAGGTGCGGGCTGCCAAGGCAGCTGCAAAAGCAGAGAAGGCAATGCATGAGCCGCCCCGCTTGGGCAAGGTCAAGTTTGATGCGGAGCCAGTGCAGGTAATGATGACAACCTCTGCCTTGCTTGCCCCTGGAGCTCCAGTCATGCTCAGTGTCTCACTGGCTGTCACAGCGCTGCCTTCAGATTCCTGTGATGCGTTGAGCGTGTCAAATGCGCAGCTGCCTGCACAAGTATGCAGTGCATTACGAAGACAACAACTACTTCAAAGTTGTCACTGTAGTGCCCAGTGCATTGACGGTGTCATTCTGGCTTGTTCTTGAAGTCCCCAGAATGGCTCCATGTTTGCAATGCTCATATGTCACGAGATTGGGCTCATATCTGCAGTATGTGCAACAGATGACAAGAATGGCGTCGTATGTGCAGGTGTTGTTGAGTGAAGAAGTGTCTGGCAGCTTGCGCAAGCTCAGGCCCACCGCCACTTTGACCAGGGACAGGTTCAAGAGTCTGCAAAGGCAGGGCATCATTGAGCCTCGGGTGGCTGCCAAGGGCAGGAAGCAACCCAAGAGAGTGTCATATACTCAAGGGGAGAGAGCTGATAATGCAGAGGCCGGCATGGAGGAAATTCGTGCACTGCAAAACAAGCGAAAGCAGAAATAGACTGAATCATGTTCAATACTTACACCTTGAAGGATGAATGCTTTATCATCAGCAACCACTTGTGAGGGCTGCAAAACATGCAGCACAGATTTAGATAGGATTAACAGTGTTAGTAAAGCTTTGTGCATGCGTGGGATGTCTGATTTGCACGCACATATGAAGGCAAGATGACAAATTGTCTCGTGACTGTATTGAATGATGGATCATTACCTGTGTATGAGACATGCATTCGGCAAGCTGAAAACATCTATTGATTTCAACCAATTGTTCAATGTATTCCGAACAACATGCCCAGCACTGCTGCGGGACACTGCCAGTGCATAGTGGTATAAATAAATGGTTCTGGAGAGTGCTACCACATCATGTCAGACACATGACCTCACTGACGCCTGGTCTGCTCACAATGTGCAGCTTATCAATGCAGACTCAGAACTTGCATGATGAAGCTGCTGGTGAAAAGACAACAGATGGGCAGCTTGCAGCTGTCCTGAAAGAACAGAACTCTCGAAACATCATTGCTGCCACTTCAAAGCTGGCCTGCTCCTGATGACTTCTGACTTGGACCCTAAGCTGACCATTGTCCTGATGTCTGTATTTGCAATGGTCACATCAAGAATGGAACCTGTTGCGCACTCTGCAAGGCCTCCTGCTGCCTCAACTACCAGGGCAAGTGGGGCAGCTTCATACAGTAATCTTAGCTTTGCTGGGGCTGACTTGGACACAGGGTTTGCAAACACCCCACCACCCTGCAATCAAGCATCACAGTATGTGACAAGTATTGTAGTCGTCTGCAAGCAGAATGCAGTCCCTAAAATACTGATCATCTGGCGAGCTGTCGTACCTTTTCTGGGGAGTGCATGGCAGAGTGCACCAGCTGGAACATGCAAGCTGTAGCAGGGTGTTCATGATGTCTGCTGCTGGAGTCCGGCATGACACCCAATAAACATGCATGTGCAGCTTGTTAAGCAACTGACGTCTCTTGCGTGAGTGCTGTACTGCTCACACGCAAGGCTGTTACTGAGCATGACAATCAGGCAGGCATGAAAAGCGCTGCTGATAAACTGCTTTGAGCTGTGTAAAGCCTGGAGGCTTGCACAGGCAGAGGGATACTGTCCCACCTTTGTCAAGATGTGGTGTATGTCTGGCACCATGCCTCCAGAGTATCGCAAGGTGTATTTGTTGGACATCCAGTATTGCACCAGCTGCTGATACTCCTCATTCTCTGCAGTTGCTCGCAGATTGGCTGGGGCAAAAATCGCCTTATCCTTGATGCTGATATTGTCCCGCTGTAGCAGCCATTGCCTGCCGTTTGTCTGGTGATCTGTCAACAGATACTCCTGCACCTGGCCTGGTGTATCTGCAGCATGCACTGCAGCTGTCTGTGTTGATTCTTGACTCAATGGCATCTGTCTCACTGTCCAAGATGCTCCTGTCCAGGGATGCCAAGGCATGACCTGCTAGCCATACAGCAAGCATCTGTCCCAGTCATGTATGCATGTACGCTGGCATCAGCCTTGGGACAGCGCATGTAGCTTGGCAGGGTGATATACATATTTCCCACAAAGACTCTATGTGTAGACGCTATATGTGGTAGATGGACCATATATGGCAGACAGACAGTAAGTAGCAGCAGCAGTACCAGAAGTCAAACTGGATGTCAACTATGCACAAGACCTTGCATCTGACCTCCTCCCTTGTGAGGCCACGCAACCACAAGAACAGTCCTTGGACCATACACAGCATAGACAGCTGCAGCTTGCTCACTCCCCCTCCGGCCTATCAGCTCATCACCCGGCCAGATGCCAAAGATGCTGCCTACAGCAAAGTTTGCTCCAACAATGCTGCTGCCGTCCAGAGGATCAAAGGCTACCTGCAAGCAGCAGAGGCAACATGAACGCTCAGTTTGCCACATGGCTGATGCATCACATGATGAGATGGGCGCTGCAGTGGTGGTGAGGCTGCTACTGCTGCTGCATGGGCAAAGGGCCACACAGGCATTGAAGGTGCTCAGACATAGTATACTCTCATCTCCCTTGCAATTTTGTTTCATTGTGTGAACGGCTGGTCAGTTACTCTGCTTTACACTCTGATTCAATGGAGAATGAACAAATGGCTTTCGGTTGCATGGTTTGATGCAGCGTCACCTCACACTCATGCTGAGCCTTGAGTCATGCATAATCAAGCCAAAAAGCCTTGCCGTACACAGGTATATTCAAGCCTGACGAGGTAGTGAATCTGTACACCACCACTTGCAGAAGGTGTGCATGAAGCTGCCACCCACCATTGGCCAAACAGCAGTCGTACAATCTGCTCACACTTATCATGCCTAGGCAATCCAGATGCATGGGGTGCAAAGAGAAAGGTGAGATTGTTTGGCTTAGCATGCAAGGAGCTGCTGCAAGTCTTTCGAACTAATAGTTTGACATGGCCAGCATGCTGGGTAACCAGCCTTTTACAGCGTGACATGGCAGCCCATGTGTCTGACTCACCGAGTAACCTTGCCCACCCAGGTCCTGACACTCAGTCTGCTCCTCACTGGATGCTGTTTTGACCATGCCGCAGGAGCGCAAGTGGTTGAATACAACCTTGTCAGATTCAACATCAACCTGCACCCCAATCAGCAAAAGCTGCTGCACACTGTAATCTCTCTGCATTGCGCATGGTGTTACTGCACAAATAGCTTACACATAAGCACAGAGTCAAATTGTGAGTATGAGCCAGGATGAGTCGCAAGCTTCACTCAAACAGCAATGAGCGATGACCAGCTTACATTCAGTTGCTGATCACCAAATGTGTTTTTGCTGTGACTCTCCTCAACACTTTGACTTCGGAGTATATCCTACTGCGAAGCATGCAGACTACGTTTCCTTGCAAACAATAGTGACGCTCAGCTTAACTGTCCAGGCTGCCTACCGATATTGTGGCAACAGCATCGGCAATGGCTGCAAGCGTACGTGCCTGTACGTCAAGATAAAACGTCTGATCGTCGATTGCCCCGAAAATGTTCGACCTGGTTGTATACTGAGGCTCACCAGCTGGGGCTCGACTCGCAAGGTGCCCAATTCTTCTTGCAGAGCTGTCGGCATTCCAGTTGCGTGAAGTTTAGCAAGTTCTGTTACGCTGTTCCAGTCTGCTTGACCCACACATGCATGCTGGACCGTTGCGCGATGTATTAGAGTTGCTTGTGGGGCTGAAGGCTTGCCTTCGAAGAATTCTTGCAGGTACTACTAATTATCCACAAGCAGGACAGCTCAGCATTCTGGGATCCAGCTGGATAGCTGGGATGCCGGCCTTAGTCATACAAGCACAAATTTGGTGCCTTTACGCAGGCGTCATGTGACTTTTGCTGATGGGACGTTTCTGAACAGACCGGCATCTCTGTCATCTGTTCTCTGCACTTGACTTGTAATCAACAATACATCAAGATGGTATCTGCTGCTGGCTCCATTCACGGCCATACCGCTCGAATCCAGACTGTGCGGTCTGCACGATGTGCACGGCCCTTGAGGTGTCGTATGCCAAGATCGACGGTCGCACGAGCGGTCGCACAGGAGCAGACTCCCCAACAAGCAGGCACCAAGGAGGCTGAGAATCAGCTGGAAGCCCTTAAGGCAGTCAGCTTGGTTGTGGCTGACACTGGCGAGATCGACTCCATCAGGAGTTACAAACCTGTGGACTGCACAACGAATCCCAGCCTTGTCCTCAAAGCTGTACAGAATCCTCAGTATCACCACTACTTGGAAACCGCCATGGCTCAGGAGCATGACCATCACGACTCTGCAAACAGCGACAGGTGTTCACAGCAGAACTATTGATGCTGAGTGACATATGTGTGTACCTTTGGCAGCTTGTTTGTCAGCAGCTTTGGAGTCACTGATATATACTACATTCGATGATCGTGGCAATCATCAGGCACATTTTTTGGCTCAAAGCAATACTGCAAGATAGCCATTGGCCTTTCTGTCGACACAGTGCCAGGTGGCTTCATAAAGTCATCAACTGTCCTTGCTTCTCAGGCCGTGGTCAGGAGTGACAGATCACTTGGCTGTTGGGATTGGTACCCAGCTGCTTGGAATTGTACCCGGACGTGTATCTACAGAGTGTGATGCACATCTCAGCTATGACACACAGGGAACCATCGACAAGGTGACTGCATCACACCTCACTGAGTAACTGCACTAGACTGGGCCTGGATGCTGATAGGCAATCACCAACTGAGGCTGTGTTGCTGTAGGCACTGAAAATTGTCGACCTGTATGGCAAGAACAACATTGATGTCTCCAAGCAAGTCTACATCAAGGTGGGCGGATTTGCTGTTGGGAAATGCTACTACAGCCCACAAAAATTGGCTTCAAAAGTTCCTGCTTGTTGGATTGGCTGCATGCATCCTGGAGTAATGTGTTACAAATGCAGATTGCCTCTACATGGGAGGGCATCAGAGCCTGTGAGTACCTGCAGAAGCAGGGCATCAGCTGCAACATGACCTTGCTCTTCTCTTTTGGTCAGGTGAGCATAGTTTGCTCCTCTTGTCTGCCTCATGCCCAAACAATAGCATTCTCTTTTGCTCCATTGACCTTTCAAATCAGCTTCATGCTTGCTGTTTGGCTGCTATGCTTTATTGAATATGTTTCAAGGCAAAAGGGGCCAACAACAAGAAACTCACCTGAGATCTGGTATGTGCAGGCTGCTGCTTGTGCTGATGCCGGTGCCAGTCTGATCTCTCCCTTTGTGGGTCGTATTATGGACTGGTACAAGAAGAAGGAAGGCCGTGAGTTTGCACCACATGAGGTGTGTGCCTGAACTGTCAAATGTGACTGCGGCTCTGCTGTGTGCTATGAGTTCTTGTGTGCTTAGCATCATGATAACATCAGAAACAATGTAATGCTGTTCAACACATGATGAGCTAGGTACATGCAGGACAAATCTTGTATGTAGATCAGCCTGTTAGCATTATAGGGTGCTTCTCGTTCTGCAGCATGCAGGTTCACTGGCTGCAATGGAGGCAAAAAGTAAATTAAAAGTCAAATGACCCTGACAGCAAACCTGCAGTTTGGCAAATAGTCTGTTTGCAGCCTGTTCCCATCTAGCTATGGGTTGGTTTGGGTTGGGTAAACACCATAAGGCAAGTATGGGGTGTATGCATGCAGGACCCTGGTGTGCTGTCTGTCCAGCGTATCTACAAGTACTACAAGCAGTACAAGTATGATACCATCGTCATGGCAGCTTCCTTCAGGAATATTGGAGAGATCAGGGAGCTGGCTGGGTAAGTCTTTCCCTGCGTGCAATGCATGCTAGCATTTGCCTTACAGGCAGACCAACCTGAAAGCCAGTTTGCTCTGTGCAATGTCTGCTCTGTACTAGCCCCTCAGTCCCCAACCTTTCACAGAGTGATCAATCTTCTGTCAGTGATGTCGTGGCGCAAGTCGGCTCACAGCCAGCACACCCATGTCGAATAGTGATCACTGCTGTGCAAGTTTTTGTAAGACGGCAAGTTGCAGAGGTCATGTGTCAGCAATGGATCCACGTCCACAACAGGCTTTCAGAAGCATGAAATGCATGTCTTTAAGTGGGCATATGTTGCGGTGCATGCAGATGTGACAACATCACCATCTCTCCATCCCTTTTGGGAGAGCTTGAGAAGAGCAAGGACCCCCTCCCCCGCAAGCTGTGGCCCACCATGGGCGGGTGCGATGAGCCCCAGGTGGACATGCACGAGAGCAACAAGAGCCTGTTTGACAAGCTGCATGGCGAGGACCAGATGGCAGTTGACAAGCTCAAGGAGGGAATTGAAGGTGCGTCTGGCAGGGTCCACCCCAAGCCACTGGATTTGTGATCAGCATTCATACTGTTGACCTGGCTGCATGTATGCATTGTTGCTGATGCATGCATGCAAGAAAATTTTTCAGTCCCTCAATAAGCTTTTGACTCATGCTTGACAGAGGGTGCGACCATGACATCAATACGTCATGTGGGGCATGAGCATGATCTCATGCTGTGTTGTATAGGCTTTGCCAAGGACCAGAGGAAGCTGGAGGAGATCATTGGTGAATTGGAAAAGCAGGGCGTGAAGCCCTGAGCAGCACTTGATCAAGCTTCGAGGGCACTATTTCATTTCACGTTCAGCTGCAGACCTGTCAATGTCAGGACACCATTTGTGGATTAGTGAGGCTGTGTTGTAGCGTTGTACATGTATGCGTAACTTGTGCTGAGCCAGTGCAATCGGCTAGTTCAGAAATCAGAGCTCCGCTGGAAAGTTCAAACGGTAGTGAGTTCTGCAAACCATTTTATGCAATGCTGAGGCAAAGGATTTAATCAACAGTAAAACTGATGTCATCTCGGCATAAGAAAGAACGAGCAATGAATACAAGAAAGCGCTCATGCATAGTCTGGATCTGCCACTAATTTTGCACAGGTGCTTTTGGCTTTTTCCTTTGCGACCTGCCTTTCTTTTGTGATCCAGCCGTCTTGCTGCTGGATGGCCGCGCCCTTTTCCGCCCAGCGTCTTCAGCAGCATTATCACTAAGGACATGCGACTTCAGACCATCTGAAGCTATATGATCAACCTTGTCAGCAGCAGCATCATCTTCTTCTCCTGCTGCTGCCTGATGCAGCATAGAACCCCATGCAACAGCTGTCAGGTGCTGCTTCAAGTACAGCTTGCAAAGGAGCGCCTTGGAGTCTACGTTATGGATTCTGAGGAATCTGTCTAGCCCAACTGAAGCTATGATAGGCAGCTCTGGGTGCAATGCCAAAGACTTGACTGCACCACCCGGCCCTTTCAGCGAGCCCTGCAGCTTGTTCATCCTCAGGTCCAGACACTCTATCTTGCCCATGCCATTGGCTGCCCATACTTGCAGGCCTGCATGCAGGCAACAGTCAGCCTGAGCTAAGCAGTAAATGAGAAGGCACAGACTGCAAGACTCATGCGCCTGACAAATGCTAAATAAGCTATGACCATGAGTTGTGGCTTTGACAAGAAGCTGTCGCTTCCACGAAGCAAGCTCAAGACATGTTGCATTTTACTTGTCCGCTCAAGGCGTATGTATGAGTTCCTCCGTGAGATTTGATTTATGGTCTTGCAAAGAGGTGACAAGCAGCGTACCATTGGTTTGAGCAGCCAATGCTGTGACCTTAGCTTCCCCAAATTCTATATCAAGAGCTGGCCGACGTGACTTCACATCATACAGCCGCAGCTTATGATATGCAGTGCCCACAACCACCTTCTGTCCATCACTGCCAGGCAGAAAAGTGGCAGCTGTGTTCCAAGGCTTGTCTACCAAGCCTATTCTGTTGGGCTTATTGCCCTTTGCATGGTAGCTTCGCTGCTGTTTCTGGAGGTCCCAGATACCTAGCTCACTGCCATTGCATGCCAGTGCAATGTGCGTGGCTGCTTCACTTGCATGTACAGCCTGCAGACATGGTTACATTTGGCATCACAGACCAAAGCCTGCTTCTAGATTTTGTGCTACAATTACCAGGCGCAAAGATGCAGCACGATCGCGTTTGAAATGCAGAGAGCCTGCTACTGATAAAGTGTGTACTGCCTGTGTCACTGTGACACATAATCTGTTATTGCACATGCACGGGCACAGCATGCCTGCATTCTCAGCTGCAACCCACATGAGACTTACCATGCATTCTACACCGGCCGTGGACTGCCAGGACAATTCTTCCCTGAAAGAACACTGCGAGCTGCCATCCTCTTGTGACATGGCATGCAGCCGCATCAAACCGCCGCGACTACAGGAGAGCAGTGATGGCAGACTGCAAGGTGCACACACACACGCTAAGAGCACATTGTACACGATGGCTCTTGTATGCACGTGGCGTGTTCTGCCACATTGCAATGTGGTGAGCATGGTGTCAATGCTTGAAAAACTGCATCTAAACACGCAAGTCTTTGAGCGCCGTGTGTGCAAGCTAATGTGTTCATGCCTGAGTTGTGCTGAGGTCCAGGAGTGCATAGCCTCTCTATGTATTGCTTGCTTGCCACGCAAGCAAGAGCATGGTCTGTATTAGGCCAGGATCTCACCAGCTTATGTGCTGCATGCATCTTGGTTCCATCTGTGCCAATTGTTTGGTGCATGCCATCTGGTTTTCACTATGTCATGCAGCTGTGAAGCACTATCACCTGTCTGTGGCTTGCGGTAAAAGGAATACTCCGCTCGGTGTTCGGTCATCTATCCCAGCAGCAGCTACAAAACTTTCAACAGCTCCTGAGGAGGATTGCAACACCTCAACTCCACCTGGCCTGCCAACTGCTATGTAACCACTAGCTGCAGAAGCATGCCTCAGTCAGCCATGTCTTGACAGTGGGTATGCAGCTCAAGCAAAATGTGAATTTTTCCATTCATACCCTCTGCACTCAGGCAGTTGATGGCTGCAGCCCGGCTGGGCTCACCCCTGCAGCAATGAGCGGCAAATTTGAGGGCTGTGCAATCTGCATTATTGTTTGAAAAGCTGGTACAGCGTAGAGTGCATACTGCACAAACGAAGTTGCAGCAAGCACAGCACACGTACCACGTCTGCACGACACGCGAGAGATCTATCTGAGCTTTACTCGGTGCTTCGACAACTGCAGCAATTGGAAAGAGGTAAACACTGGCCCGTAATGGCGCAAGAGACAGCAAAGTCGAAGCGGACCTTTGACTAGACCTAGCTCATCGGTCGTGTATATCCGCAACATGGCGGCTGCGCTCAAGGAGAGAAAACTCTGCGCGTTATCCTCGAAACGCCCATGGCGAGGGCTTCTCGTTGACAGGCCTGACAGCGCTTGCTGTTTGCAGCCATAATGGATGTCGGCAAAGGTTTCGGAGCAACAAGCTAGAATCCTACATGCTGCGCCCTGTGCTTTGCCTCAACAATCATGAGACATCACGACATGCCGCTGAAGCTTGAATTTGTATATGTGATGTCTGTTGACAGCTTTCTCCAATAGCTTTAAGAGCAGACATTGCAAGCGCGTTGCATGCTTCTGGCTCCCCAATAGAGTTTGTCAGGTAGTATTGGACCGTGCCGTAGCGTTGTCAGATCGGTGCAAGGCACTCCGCCGATAGGTCAGCAGGTCAGACTGGAATGACTGGCATGACCAGGTCCAAACGATCTTGGTCTGGTGAAGATGCTGAGTCGGCCAGAGTCAAGAGAGCTTGTTCAGACGCTGAGGTACCTGCCAACCAAAAGTCCCCAGCAAAAGGCAGGGCAACCAGAGCAAGTAACGTAGCCAAGAGACAAACAGCTGATGAAGACAGAAATCCCACCGCCAGGTCAGTGCATGCTGCACTGGCTTCACGAGTAAATCTCTCGCTATGACTTACCTTAAGAAAATATGTTGTTGCTGTCAGGCAAGGCCGCTCAAGGACTGATCTTCAGCAGCTATCCAAAGCAGGTGACTATCTGCTTGTGCATGGAGCTTGCCAACACAATGTTTCAATGTCATGGTTTGCACCTTTGCTGAGTTTCTGATTGTTGCCTGCAGCTAGAAGTGAAGCACTGGGTAGGTCCGGATCACTGTGTGCCAGCGTAGATGCGCAGCCAAGCTATACAACAGCAGGTACAGGAGGTCAAAATCATGTCTTGCCAATCAATGTTTAGCCTATCTGCCAGTGTGCTTGTGCAGCTTCACTGTTCTACTCCAGACGATCAGGAAATTTGTTTGGTACTACTCCTGGATCTTGGCACCAAGCATAGTCAAAATTTCAAATCAATGCAGGGCATGCCACTGGTTCAGCTCAGACTGACCAGCAAGGCTGTGCGTTCAAGCCTCAGCCACAGACAAGTGCATCTAGCCCTCCTACAGGCCTTCCAAATCCGAAAGCTCAGCCAGGGGCTGTTGCTGTCACCAGCCCTGCTAAGCAGCCTGCGTCTCCCAACAGAGCTGTCAAGAGCAAGCTCAAGGAAGAAGAACAGCAGCCACCGCAGCCTACAGTGGCTTTTACAGGCCTACAGCCTGTACTCTCAAGGAGGCCCATTAACAAGCGCAAGGCAGCAGCTTTAGCTGGGCCACCTGTATCTGAAACAAACAGGCCGGGGAACACACTGCCTGGTGTGATGGCGGTCAAGGGCATGGAGCATAGCAGTACCCATGCGGTGGCAGACACAAATCAGCAAAATGCTGATGCTGATATGTCTGCTGCTGCACCTCTCCCCACTGCTTCAGCTGGCGCTGCCAAGAAACTAACAGCTCACACTGCAGCCCAGAGTCAGAAGCAAACGGCTGCAAAGAAGCTCACAGCTCAGCAGTTAGCGCAGCCGCAGTTAGTAAATTGTGCGCGCTATGACTGCCAGGGTCTCAGGCTGCTGCCTGGTGACACACTCCTGCACAGTGAGCATCTGGCTGCCCACAGGCTGCAAACAGACAGCTCATCAACCAGGCCAGCCGGTGCTCCCATTAAGTACCTGGATGATACCGTTACTGTTGATGACTTGTGCAAACGAGACCAGGATTGCAGTGTATCAGATCGTCCATACATGGGCAATGGCAAGTCTGGCTTCAGAGAGGGTCCTGCAACAGATGATGGTGGGTATTGCTGACATCTGGTCTCAGAAAGCTCTCTGAGCACTTCAGCTGCCACATGTTGTTGCCATGTAGACACGTCAAATTGTATGTGTCATGTCTGGATCCTCAGCATTTTAACAAATAGTTAGCCTTGCTGCAGGATGTGACTGATGAGCCACAGCATCATGTTTTTGCTGTCTTCAGTCTGTGATGACGTGTTCAGCAAGCTTTGCCTTCTGATCACCTGTCTATATCTTACACACAAGCGTGTTACAGATTCTGACACTTACAGATTCTGACACTCACCCCTGCGCTGTTGCAGATGGAGAGACACAGGGGTCCACCGAAAGGTACAATGAGGTTGATCTGCTTGTACGGAAGATGCTCTGGTGGAGGGCATTCAAGGCCCATGGTGTAGCCTTTGCCAACGCAGCTCTTGTTGTCAGGGACACCTTTGTGCAAGTGTGCTTCATGGCTCAGCGCACAGATGGTCAGGCTGGATGTCCAGACATTCACGAGTCTGCCCAGGTGGGGAACAAGCTGCTTCAGGCCACTGCACCAAAAAATGGCCAAGCTGACAATTGTCCTACGCCGAGCATGCATGCTCCTGCCTTCAAAGGTTCCCATAAACTGCAGATGTCAATCAAGTGCACCAGTTGCAATGTCACCATGTGGTTGTCAGCAGCATACGCATCATTATCCCTTGCACTGGACCATTGCTGATCCTATGCAAGGATGTTGTATTCAGCAGACGGACAATAGACTGACTGCACCATCGCATCTTACAGGCCTGCAAGGACTATCACAAAATGCTGCTGGAGGTTTATGGACCAACAAAGGTGCTGTCACCGTATGTTCTGAACATTGATGCCATTGATGATTACAATGCTGAAGGTAAGCACTTCATGACTGTGCCAATCATTGCATCGATGCAATCACTTGTGCTGTATCGCATGCCATCAACAGCTAGCTGTATGCTGACTTGGAACATGTGGATGGCACTGGTGTTTTAATCTGCTGCGTGCTGGCGCAGCTTTCACACTTTGTATGAGACTGACAGCCTTTCACAGCTTGAACTGCATACTGCACCAGCTTGTTGATGGGATGCATGCCTTGGATTGCCAGAGACTGCCTGGCTTGTCTGTGCTGAATGCTCTTGAGCAGAACACATCAGTGTGGCACATCATTCTGGCAGCACTGCATCCATTTCCCATTAGCTTGCCTGCATGACAAGCTGATGTTCCATTGCTTGTCGTATGTAAAGCAGCTCCTAGCCCATTTAGCACTTCCTGACTTTGCCTTGCCTGCTTTGACAGGAGGGGCAAAGGATCTGCATCACTTCCGCCTGCTGCAGAGGCGCTTCATTGTGTACAGACCCAAGAAGGCAGCAGGCCATTCCTGCAGCAACCCAACAGGCCCTTCTCACCCCAGTGCACTCTCTGGCCAACCATGTGGTCTAGCTGAGTCAGCACAAGCAGATCAGACTGTGACAGCAGAGCCTGCCGCCTCTGTTTCTCAGGGTCAGTTTCTCAGGGTCAGCCTTGGCCGTGAGTTGTACTGCACCCCAGCCTCTGACTTGATTGCTTAGCTGTGTCTTGATGCGCCTGCCTTGTTAGCACAATTCAGGCAATACTGTCAGCATGAGTTTTTCTGGACGGAACATTCTGCCATTCACGCCCACTAAGTGCATAACTGTCAAAGCTGAGCAGGAGTTCAGAGACGCATGGAGGACAATAGGCAGCAGGGGCCTATCAATCTAACTCTGCTCAAATGCCAGTCTCCTTGCTTCCTCAATTGGCTTCCTGCCCCTTTGGATATGCAAATTTTTGTGTCATGCCTTCATGTTGTTATGGGCAGACAAGTAGTGTGGGTCATTAATTGCTTTACTGATTTGTTGGCAGACAACCAGGAGTAGCTTTAGTTGCTGACGTCCTTGGTGTTGTGTAGGCGGACCAGCAGGTGACCTTCCACATGATGCAGACACAGCTGCAAGTGCTGCCAGCAGTAGTGTCATTGTGGACATCGTCAACAGTCATCAGGATGGAGACACAACCAACACCAACCTGACTGCTGCCCCATCAGGTTTGCATCTACTTTTTGGAACCCTTTTACTTGTCACTTATACAAGTGGCCCACAAGGCACTCTGCGGTAGTACATGCATGACTTATGCCTGGGCTTGTCTCTCTTACTCTAAAAGGCAAGATGCAGCTTCCTGCTCTGCAAATTCCTACTTATGGCATGCCTGTCGGCATTTGCCGTTTGATTCTTCACGTCGTGCAAGCTTTGCAATCTTGCCCAGGACTGCTGTGCAGAGTGCTGCTTAAAGTCTTTGGCTGCATCTTCGTGGTGGCATAGTTGCATCTTGTGCTGTGACAGTCCTTCATGACAATGCAGACACCGCTACTGCAGACTGGGACGCCACCCTGAAGGACCTGTGGCAGGAGTTGCAGAACAAGACTGGCAAGCTGACTGGCAAGCAGGTGCAAGACAACAGCGATGTTGCCACTGCAGCCTCATGTAGTCTCCTGGTAAAGCCTGCACCCAAGTCATGTTACAAGTTGGTCCATGCAACATACCTGCACACTCTGCGCCAAGTCCCACGCTGGCCACCCCCTGACTTGCCACATTTGGCTAGCACAGAAGATGACATGCAAGCCTTCATGTGTAGGCATCAGCGTTTTGTGAAGGTGCCCGGCTCCAAGCGCATGGTCATCACACCTTAGTGTCACACTCAGGTCAACTGATTTGCCACTGCCAGTCGGTGATTGCTGTCACTCACTTGTGCAATGCCCTCAGTAACCTGCTTCTGACGCACTTGAACAGCCTCAAGATAGTCGACTTGAGGCCTCCAGGCATGTGCACTACAGGAGGGGTCATGGCAGGGGGGGCACTGTTCCACAGAGCCGATCCCCTCCAGAGCCAAGGTGGGTAACGCCATCAGGAACTGCCTGGAGCAAAGGGCTGGCAGCCACCAGCGCCTGTACTTCCTTGATGGCACCTTCCCCGGAGATCTGCCAGGGCACTTCCAGAGCTATGAAGACGTCCCAGGTGAGAGCACCTGTCACTGGGCTATGTCACACCATCCGCACAATGTGCTGATTCCTGCATTCAGCTCACTAAGCAGGCGAGGGGTTGTATCAACTGGTTGAGTGGTTGAACATTTCCAGGGCAGCAGCAGTAAAGCTCTCGTTGACCAAGCCCTTCTGCCATGTCAGTGCTTTGAAAGCTCCAGTTGCAACACTGCAGTGGCAGTTGCAGCGTGGGGCTGCATTGTCTGATTCCATGACATAGTACTTGTGCATCCATAGACATTGTGGTCCTGGTCAGCATGCACCTTGATCGAGCATCAGCTCTGCACAATTTCCCACTGTAAGAGCACATCGCTGCATCTTGCGGAACACTGACACTTTGTCTAGATCAGCAGTGCCAAGTGCACTGGAAAGGGAATTCCACGCTCATGCAAGCCAGGCAGCCGCTTCAGGCACAAAAGCAAAGCAACCTTCCCAACAGTCTGTCTCCTGGTGCATGTGTCCATGACACAGCAGCAGTCCCTTACCTAGCATACAAGCTGCCAGGCCACATCTTATTATGTGAGGGTTGAAAAAACAGATGTTCCAATCACCAGCTCAACTTGGCAGCGCATGTGCACAGGTGTGTGGTGTGGGGTGGACCAGAAGGTGAATGCCATGCTGCCTCAGCCCATGCAGTCCAGCAGGGCCGGCAACTTCTTCAGGCACTTGTGTGTGGAGAGCACCGGCACAGCTTCCTTCACAATGTTTGCACCCGTCAGCCAGGCCACCAACATCACGCCCTTCCACCAGGAGACCAAGAAGAGGCGCTCCTGGAACTGTGGTTCTGGAGACTTCATCGTGCAGCCCCTCTCTACTGCTGACAGCGTCAGGTGAGGCTGCACTTCATGCATCTGATGATGCACAACAGCACCTTTCATGGCATCATGCCCGCTCTGGAACAGGGGAAGCTGTACCACAATCAACAATTGCTGTCATCACTCTGCAGCCTGCAAATCATACTGCAAGATGGTTTTGTAGTCTGGACGCACATGATGCACAACACTGCCTCTAACACTATATGCCTCAGATGTGTACAAGTAGCACCAATGTAAAGGCAGCTCCTTTGGAGCAGCATGGGTGGTCACAGCTACACATTTGCTCCAGGGCCCAAGTTGTGCTTATGCTTCCCAGAAGTGTCATGTCCGCTGCTGCATGTGTGCTGCGTGTGCGATGGGTTGCAAATGTGTGCACAGGAAGCTGGAGCGAGTGCATGCTGCTGTCATGGGTGCCCACAAGCGGCATGGCTGCTTGCTGCCCTTGGAGATGTACTTGGAAGAGGACATCCCTCTTGTATGCTACATACGTGACAAGCCCTATGCTGAGATGGTAGAGCTGCCAGAGCAGTCATGCCACTGCTTCCTGTCCTTCTCTAATGCCAGCGCTGACCCTCCAGCCCTCAAGGTGGGTCTGCTGCTTTGGCCCTGCCCTGCATGACTTGGTGTCCTCTACACTCAAATGTGTGATTACAGCTGGGCTGAAACATCCAGCCAGTCCCAGACATGACCCCAACTTTGCTGCCGAATTGTCGACAAAGATGTGCAAAGCCTCTGGCCCGTTTGCGTTTGTGCTGGAAACTTAGTTGAATCAAAGTGCTTATGCTAGTGTATGGCGGTGTAAGTGTAATCTAGGCCATTAATCAGCCATCCTCGCACTGCTGTCCTGCAATGCAATCAAGGGCCTGTGCAAGGGTGGTGGCATAAAACCTCTTAGCTTCCTAAGCTAGAGGCTGTACATGCAGGCGTCATGCAATGACTGGCACCTAGACTCAGAGCTGAGCAGCGCCTACTTGCTGGAGAAGCTGGTAGGCAGCATGGCAAAGGCAGGGGTGGAGGCGGGCTCCCCAGACGATGGGGCTGACACCTGGGTGGCCACCCCCTACGCCATGCTGGAGCCCTGCACCATTGACGGGCGTTTGGAACCCCGCTGCAATGGGACATGGTCTCGGCCTTGGGCTGATGAGATGAAGGTGGGTTTCTTTGCAAGCATGATTTGCTGTGCCAAGGAGCACATCTGGTCAGCAGTGTGAGAACTTTTCCACTCTCCTGCATGAGTATCATACGGGTCCTGAACAGGGGCTGCTGGGCTGTGCTTTGGAGGCATATGACATCAGAGGTGGGCCAGTCACAATGGTGATATTTTCTTTGCGAATGGGTCATTGTGCCCTGCAACAGAGGCTCTCTCGGCACTGCAGCTGCAGTTGAGTATCGCAGCTGTGCATGCTGTACCTTACCATGCATAAGGATCACAATCCAAACAGATTGCAGGCATCCTTTTTAGCCTGGCCTGTATGTCACACTTTGCTTTCTCACGACCCAGTCCTGACCACAGATAGCAATGCGGTCTATGCGTCAGTAAGCAGTACGCGTTAGCTACTGTCAGTGAGCATGTATCTGGTGGTGCTCTGTTCAGTGCCTCAAGTGGGATGCGCCCTGTCACTGCTGCAGGGACAGGCTTGCACCCCTGAAGAGCTTGACAGACAGGCTGACGTGGCACACAGATGCTGCAGCATGGAAGTCCTCCTTGTGCGTGCTGTGGAAAAGATGTTGGACGCTGTCAATGGCAACCTTGAGGACTTGTGCTGGAATGCGCATCTCACCAAAGCTGATGGTCTCAAAGCCTTGCAGGTTCGTCTTGTCAATTTGCTTGTCTTAGCATGTTGCGCTGAGTGGGCTTCTTTGCAGTCACAACTTCAGGGATGTATGCATGATGAAATGCCGCCTCTGCATGGAATTTGAGGGTTTTGCTGTAGGTTGATATCGCTTCCTGAAGCTGTCATGAACAATACTTGTCACACCGATAGTCTGCACAGCTTGGCCAGAACTGCAATGCATGCAAGATCAGTTTGCAACGGACACCACGGTTGTCATCAGCATGCTTCTTGACATGCAAGTTTAAGCAGAGGTGTGGTCATTGCAATCCTGCAGGTCATGCTGCTTTGTGCTTTTGCAGGATGCTCTGCCAGTGCTCATAGACCTGCAACTACGTGCTACCAAGCAGTCACCTCAAGCAATGGGCAAGGTCTGCAGAAAGGAACGCCAGCCTGATGCTGCTGACGCCCACTTCTCTCAAGAGTATATGGATGTCGTTGTTGGGGAAGTGCAACAGGTTCTAAGGAAGGCAGATATGGATGTTGCAGCCCAGCAGGCCCAAGCTCTGATGCGTGGCAGTGCCTTGACAGGCTCAGATGATGCTGCAAGTAGGCCACCTCAAGCAAACACTGTTTGTCAACTGAGATGTGCTGGATAGTGTGTCACAGACCCCTTCTGCTTGACCAGGTTTCTCTGAGAAACACCAAACATCGCCAACCCAGCATGATCCCAGAGCCCACAGTGGTTTTTGCTTCTGACCTGGGATGTTATTTTGCCCTGCTTGGTTGCTAGGCCTGTGTGTGCTTGACCTGGAAAAGTTGACTGACTGAGTGCATGCTGTTCTGCATTCAGGTGCCAGCAGCTGTGGTCCTGTCCTTGATCGGCAGCCAGTCAAACCAACCCGCTTGGGCCGTGTGCAACAGCTACAAGCTCAAGAGGGTTGTACGCCTCAGGGCACTACCCAGCAGCCCTCCACCAGCAACACCAGCACGCAGTGGAGTGGAGCTCCCAGTCAGGATCCCTCTGCACAGGCAACCGCTGCCAGTGAGCAATGTAAGGTCAAGGCAAAGCCTGCCAGTCACAGGCCCTGCAGGAAGGCAGCTCAGCCAAGCACCTGGGCAGCAGTGGCCAATATGGGAGGTGGGTTGATGCCTTTAGCAGAACAGCTCTGTCAGCAGCAGCAGGCTACCCAATGTGTTGTGTCAGGCCCATCACAAGGTAAACATTGCCTGGCTTGCTTCCTCATGGCTGCAATAACCAGCGTCATCATAATGATAGTAAACTGCTACTCACAATAACAATAGTAACAATGACACACTCCAGCAATGCTAGGTGTGTGACGCACAAGTCTTGCCTCAACCAATTGCTCTGATTGCGGCTTTCTCAATAAGACTTGCATAGACTTGGACAATGCTAGCAAAACATGAGGCTGATGCAAACTCAAAATGGCATGCTACCGTAGAGAGTGACATAATTTGTACACGCACACAAGCAGACTCTGCATGTACTACTTGGAAACGGGCATTGTTTGTCAGGTAGCGTGACATTGCTTTCAGCCGAGGTGCGCATAGATTGCTCAACTCCAACAAGGGCACCGCACCAACCTGCTTTAGTATGTACATTGATCTGCTAACTTACTTTGCAGGCACCAAACGGTTGCGCAGCAGTGACAATGAGGTGGCTGACGCTGAGCATATCTCCAAGAAAGGCTGTGCTGCACAACTAATAGTGCAGACAGACCAGGTCTGCCTCTATGTGCTTTGATTGTGTCGTTTTTAACCGTGCAAACACTTGGTGCGTACTGCCATCTAGGTGATCAACTTACACATGTTCAGTAATCAGATTGTCCGATGATGTTGTTCGCAGACGCCTATACATGCTATGCATGACACATGGTCCAGGCATGTCTGTGACACATGCTGCTTCACAAAAACTGCAGGCCAGCTGACAGAAGCCAAAGCTTGCCTTTTACATGCAGGTTTTTGGTGTGTTCATGCACCTCAAGCATGCTGCAGCAGCAAGGATCAATGCTGATGAAGAGGTGAACAGCAAGGCTGAGGTCGCTGTTAACAAGCTGACTGAGTTGTGTGCAGCAGCAGAGGCAGTCAGTGACACTGACCTGCTGCAGTTGGGGCTGCCTGTCATGAGGTCAGTACATGCTTGAGAAGGGTGTTACCATACCTGCTGCGTATCATAGCAAAGTGGAGAGACACTTCAATCTGTGTCTGACTTTAGGCATTGTGCCACCATTGCAGATGTACTCTGCTTGATGGACCATGTAGCTGTGTTACAAAGTTGAGTGCATGATCGGAGAGCACTTGTGCAGGTCTCATTGGCTGTTAGCCATGCAGCAGGAGTGGGAAGCTGCTCAGTGCGCTGAATCCCAGCTAATACAGCTGGGGAAAGTAAGAGATCGGCGATGCCGGCTAGAAGCATTGCATGATGCAGCTTGCAGCTCACTTGTGGCTGAGCATGCCAAACAATGGGGGGCTGTTGCAACAAATGCCTGATGGGTGCTAAGGATGCCTTTTCTCCTATACTTTTACTATTGTGCTGTTGCAAGCTTTTCTGCAGTTGTCAGCAGCGCATCAATGCCTTGGACTCCACTCTGGAGATGCTCAATCAGCGCATCAGGGCCAGGAACATGGTGGTGCACGGGCTCCCAGACACAG